>Ga0213861_10004429_pt1 | contig 11463 bp, 18 predicted proteins | sample PICome_4_FD_160110 | JGI IMG/M metagenome (GOLD analysis project Ga0213861, IMG submission 160110) | Coastal seawater microbial communities near Pivers Island, North Carolina, United States - PICO131 | ecosystem: Environmental > Aquatic > Marine > Coastal | place: USA: North Carolina...
CCCTACACAGATGTTATAATCAGTAATTCTAGGCATTATGAAGCATTAAAAAAAGCTTTAAAAGCAATTGAGGAAGTTAATAAAGGATTAAAAGAAAATATTTCTGGTGATTTACTCTCTGTAGACATTAGAAGATCTATTGAGTTTTTGGCTGAGATTACTGGTGAAATAACTAATGACGATGTGCTAGGTAATATTTTTGCTAATTTCTGTATTGGAAAATAGACAAAAGCGGACACTATAAAATGGATTATAGTAAGCTTCATAATAAACAACAACCAACTACCCCTCTACTTTCATTTACAACTGACTTTAAGTATATTAGAGATATGAAAAAGCTAATTTTAATACTAAAGTTTATAAGAACAGGATTAACTATTAGGAATTTATTAATTTCTACTTTGGGTGGAATAGCTATGCTTTTTTTGATATTCGTAATTGGATTTTTTATTGGAGATTTAGATTATTTTGAATGGAATAATGATTTGATATTTCCAATTATAATGGGAGCTGCAGTATCGTTAAGTTTATTAGAAAAACCAACAATAAGTTGGGAAGAATACTGGAAAAAAAATAAATGAAAAAAATAGATATAATAATTGCAGTTGTATTTTGGATAGTAGCAATAATTTTTATTTTTAATGGAGTGCTTAATCAATGATCAATAATGAAAAAACTATTTATATTAATGCTGTTTGTTTCACTTGTTTGTTGTGTCGAAAAAAAAAGCTGTGGAGAAATAGTTCAAAAATACAATGATAATGGAAAATATTATTTTGCCATGAAAGCTATTGGAGGATCAAGTGGAAATGATGATATTGGAGGTGGTGATGTGTTTGGAGATGCTGAAGTGAGTAAAAAAATATATGAATCGTTTGATGTAGGTGAAGAATATTGTATCGAATAAGAATTATGAAAAATCTATTTCTAATATTACTATTTATTTCACTTGTAAGTTTTGGGTAGAGAGATTAAAAAAATTTATAGTTAATGAAAAAATTCTTTATTAAAAATGGTAATTGGCTAACAGTGGCTTTAACCCTTATTTTTTTTATTATGACTGACTTAACTGGGGATTACTTACCTAAATTTTCAAATATATTTCTTACAACAATTACATATTTTATAATAGCTTTAATTCCTGCTGTTCTAAGTATTTATTACCAAAATAAAAAATGAAAAACTTATTTAAAAAAGAATAAATTCCTTTACATCATGCATTCAAACTAAACCCTTCATTAGGTGAAGCAAAAAGCTACATTGTAGTAAATAGTAATCTACTGAGGGGTTTTCACTGAAATTATATACAAATGGCAAATTTATTTTCATATGGAACATTTCAATTAAAAAAAGTTCAAATAGAAACATTTGGAAGAAAATTTAATGGTATTAAAGATTGCCTAAGAGGGTACAAGACTAAAAATTTAATAATTAATGATAAAAATGTTATTAAATCTAGTGGATTAGATATTCATCCTATAATATTCTACACTGGAAATAAAATAGATTGTATCAATGGTATTTTATTTTATGTATCCGATGAAGAATTGAATAAAGCCGATGGTTATGAAGTGAATGAATACAAAAGAGTTAAATTGAAATTTGAATCAAAAAAAGAAGGTTGGATATATATTAGCAAACAATAATGTGGGAAAGACTTAAAAAAGCTGGATTTTTTGTTTCTGCAGGTGCTATTATTTTTTTTATATTAAAAATAGTATTTAAAAGCAGTTATTTTGCTAGCTTAATATATCGATGGTTTGATTGATTCATTTTTGTTTAGTAATTTATTTTCATTCTAAAAGCTCTAAATATTAAGTTTGTGGGAAATTATTAATTATGCCTATTAAACCTAAATGTGGATGTGGAAACACTCAAAACCCTGATGGATTTTGTGACGGTTCTCACAATAACCAAGTAGATTAGATAAACAGTGTTGAAGCTACAATACTGAAATTCAGTTAAAGTGACTAATTGAAATCCTGACTCTTTATTTATTATATTTAGATAAGGTTATTTATTCCTACCCTATGTTAAGATTATCATTTCAATCTAAAACAAAACCACCCAAAATGAAGAAACTAGTAATTCTAGTGCTTTTTATAACATCGATTTCTTATGGTCAAGAAATAAAAGTCGATAGTTATGATAATAAATTTAAGGATAAGATGGAATGGTTTTCCGAGGCAAAACTTGGTATTTTTATTCATTGGGGAATATATTCAGTCAATGGAATAAGTGAATCTTGGTCTTTTTTTAATGGATATATTTCACACTCAGATTACATGAAACAGCTCGATGGTTTTGATGCCAAAAAATATAATCCTCAACAATGGGCAAAATTAATTAATGAGAGTGGAGCGAAATATACGGTAATAACATCTAAACATCATGATGGTTTTGCCCTATGGGATTCAAAATATGGAAACTTAAATTCATTTGTAAGTAGTAAGTCCAAATCAGATTTATTAACACCATTTGTAAATGAAATAAAAAAAACAAATCTAAAGCTAGGCTTATATTATTCTCTTCCAGATTGGTCATTCAAAGATTATACTTTTCATACAAAAAAAATAAAAAGGTACAATATAAATGATGATACTAACAGATGGGGAAAATTCTTATCTTACAGGGACAATCAACTTAAAGAGTTAGAAAAAAGATATAAACCAGACCTATGGTGGTTTGATGGTGATTGGGAACATAATGCGAAACAGTGGAAAAGTGAAAATTTAAAACAACAACTTCAAAAAAATAATTCCAATGTAATTTTTAACTCTAGAATTAATGAATTTGGCGACTATGAAACCCCAGAAATTGGAATACCCATATATCGCCCCTCTAGCAAATATTGGGAGTTATGTATGACCATAAATGATTCATGGGGATATCAACCAAATGATAATAATTATAAATCTCCACTTCAAATAATTGATTTATTTGTTGATACATTGAGTAAAGGTGGAAATCTTTTATTAAATATTAGCCCAAAACCTGATGGGACAATCCCTGAAAGACAAAAAACTATTTTAAAGGAATTAGGCAAATGGAATAAAAAACATAGTTCTGCAGTTTATTTAACCAAAAAAGGAATTCCTTACGATCATTTTTATGGCCCATCAACGCTAAGCAAGGATGAAAAAACTTTATTCCTGTACGTAAGGGATATTCCAAAAGACAATAAAATTGTCTTAAAAGGAATTTCCAATAAAATTAATAGAGCTTATGTTGTAGGGAACGGTACTATATTGAATAGAGAACTGTTTTGTAAGGTATACTGGAATAAATACCCAGGATTAACATACATTGAAATTCCAAATTCAGCGTTAGATAAGTATTATACAGTTATCGCCATAGAGCTTGATAGTCCAATTAAATTATTCCGCGAAAAAATCGGAGCTATTGAAGCGAATTAGTTATTAATCGATTTTAATTTAAAATTTACAATTAGTATAAATTTAACCTTGCCAAATAAATTAATATAAAATTTAGATAATTTTATATATTTAAAATATGAAAAAAATAATTTTATTATTACTATTTGTTTCTTATTCATGTGGGGGTGATTCTAAAGATGCATATTTAGAACCAACGGATTTAAATTTATATGAATTTCTGAGAGGAAAGGTATATGAGTCTCCGTCAACTGCATCTAATGATTTTTGGAATGTTGGAACTGAATTAGACGGAAAAATGTATGTACAATTCTCTAAAAACGGGGACGATTGGGAAGGATGGAAAATATTTTATAAAGCTGATAATAATAATAATAATTGCGAATTAGATTGGGTGTTTGACGATTCATATTCTTTGGTTAATACAACAAATACACCTTCAAAATTAAGAATTGATGGGGTTTATGGACAATTTTGGGTTTTCACTAAAACGGCAGGAAATAAAATTGAAATTCTTTATGGAAATGGAGCAGGTTCTGGAAATGAACAATTTAATGGGGAGGCATTAAAATTAGAGTACATGAGTTTGATAGAATTCAATATGTTGAAATGTGAATAATTAAACCTAATTTGTTTAATTAAGAAAATAGAAAAGCAGAAATAGACAAAGCAATTAGAAATAACAAAAGACCTATTATTATTTTTTTTGCTTTTTTGTCAGACATGTTGTCTTTATCGTAATGTGACCCATCGCCACCACTATCAAATTCCATTATATTTCTTTAAAAACAGTTATTATTTGTTATTCTCAAAGTTTTTACGCTTGGCTTTTTCAATATCTCTTTTCAAATCCTCATCGTGAGAATCATTAGCGTATTTGATCATATATAAATAGCCCGACAGGTATAACCCACACACAACACAACCCATAATGAACATACCTACATTTTCCATTATTCTCTTTTTTGGTTACGATAATCGCTTCTTCTTTGTCTTAAAGCAACTGAGGCTGATAATATAGAAGGCACCCAAATACCTACAAAAATTCCTTCAAGCTGGTTTCCTGTAAACCAAAGGGTAACCGAATAAAGAAATGAAAGAAATGCTAATATAATTGGGTAATAAACTCCCCAAAACTTCATAAATTTTTTCATAGTATTATTTATAATAAATTAAAATTAATAATTTTCATTTTATAAATGATAGTTAAATATATCATCTTTTCCAATACTGTCATTGCTTTTACTAATTTAATAAAATGTTTAATTCAATTGTATTAAAATATATAAGTATAGTGTTTTAAAAAACTATTTAATCTAGTCATAATTAATTTTTGACATAACTGGAATCATTTTATCTACCCACATTTTATACATTTTTCCACTTGGATGCAAACGGTCACTTGCTATTAAAGTTTTATCAACCAAGGCTCTTCTTGAAATGGCTGTAATGTCAAAGTATTGTATATTTTTTTTTCCGGTTTCATCTTTTATAATTCTATTATAATCGTCAATTTCTTTTGAAATTTTTGATCTATCGAAACCTGCTCCATAGGCACTAGATCCCCAATCTGGTATTGAAATCACAAAAAGTCTTTCTTTACTGTTTCCAACTAATTTTAGAGATTTTTCCAAGATTTCTATAAACTGAGGTCGAAAATCATTAGCATCTTGATTTTGGTATTGATTATTAACACCAATTAGAAGAGAAACTAGTCCATAAGGTGGTTTAAGATTAGAACTATTCATCTCTTCCTTCAACTGGTCTACCCTCCACCCAGTTCTTGCAATTATCTGTAATGTATCAATTGATTTAGTATACGATTTTAATTCATTAAAAAACTGTACGGGCCAACTTTCGCTTTTTGAAACAGATTGGCCTATTGTATAACTATCTCCTAGAGCTAGAAATTTAGAACTATTAACGCCAAAAAAATTTTGCTTAAAAACAGCAGTAACTGTTTTAGTATTATTAATATTAATTTCAATTGGATTTTCAGAACCTGTTAAGTCACCCAACCAACTTTCGAATCTCCAACCTGACATTGGAATTGCTGTTAATTCAACAATTGTCCCGCTTTTATAATTAGAAGAAATCCCAGATTTAATAATCCTTTCAGTAATCGAACCTTCTCCTTCAATGTTTGTAGTTAAAGTATAACTTTTCTTTACAAAATTGGCTATGATAAATTTATCTGAACTCATTACAACACTAGCAGAACTTGATGCACTTGAAATACCCGACCAACCCTCAAAGACATATTCAGTTGATGGAGTGGCAGTAATTATAGCAGTTTCTCCATCTTGGTATTGATATGCGCTGGAAGAAACAGTACCTCCCTCAATAGGGTTAGCTTCAGTCGTAAGAGTATAAATAATCGGATCCTTTGAACAAGATGTAACAATTAAAAACAATAATATTAAAAAAAACCTTTTCAAATTTTAGATTTTATAGAAACCTTGTTTCAAAAATAGATAAATATTTATGTTAAAAATTCTAAAAGTAATACTACGAAAAAAACTTATTTATCGTTAGTACAACATTCTTCTTTACAAGTACAATATTTTAAATTGTAAATATGTAAAAATGATAATGAAGTCGCCGAAATGTATGTATAAAATTCGGGGATATGGAAACCTTCTAAACCTTCATTAATTATCAAAAAACTTAACAAAAACCAAAAAGTAAATAATAGAGTTTTAACAAATAATTTTGTTGAGTTTTTGATCGAAGTAGATACTGCAAACAGAGAGATTAGTATAAATAAATAATTCATTGACTGCCAATAAAATGGAATGTCATGGGCTAATGTGGAAGAATGTGCTTGGGAAATGAATAAAAAAGGTGTAGCAAAGCAATGTAGCATACAAAGCGTTGAGGTGAACGCTCCTAAATAGTCTGAATTTTTAATAGCTAATCTCATATATAATGTGCGAATTTATGATTAATTTTTAATTTAAACAACAAGTATTATAATCTGAGTAAAAGAACTATAATTTAAAGTATTTGATAACAACATTTTTAGCAAAACAAATATAATTTACATGAGAAATCGTTTTTTATATTTACATTATGAAAAATCTTTTTTTGATTTTATTATGTACCCCCTTTTTTTCTATTGGACAAATTGAGAATACAAAAAATCAATCAATGGATAAAGAAAATAAATTTTCTTCCCATTCTGATGGTCCATACATTTTCTTTGAAAAAAACAAATTAGTAGAAAAAGGAATAATAAACGGAGAAGTTTATCTCAAAGACTTAGATTTAAACGTATATGATTCCACATACAATATCCAAAGATCTAATTACAGAAACATAGATAACATAGCTGCACTAAGTGATATACACGGGCAATATGATTTATTGATTGAACTGTTAACTAACAATAAAATCATTAACAATGATTTAAATTGGGATTTTGGAGAAGGGCATTTGGTAATTGTTGGAGATATTTTTGATAGAGGAGGTAAAGTAAATGAAGTACTTTGGTTAATTTATAAACTTGAAATTCAAGCTAGAAAAATGGGAGGTCGTGTGCATTTCCTTTTAGGAAATCACGATTACATGGTTCTTCAAAGAGACCTTAGATACATTAATTCAAGATATAGAATATCATCATATTTACTAGGTATCCCCTACAATGAATTATACAGCAATAAAACGATATTGGGAAGATGGATTAGATCTAAGTCTACAATTATTAAAATAAATGATATTATTTTTACTCACGGAGGAGTTTCTAATGAGTTTTTAACTAATTATGGAACTGATTTGAGAAAAATTAATGATACAATGAGAGAGAAAATTGATATATCTGCAGATAAAATGAAAGATGATGAATATGATTTATATTATGGAATAAAAAGTTTGATCTGGTATCGTGATTATTTCAAAGAATATGGTGAAAATTTAACAAATTCAGATGTCACAAAAATTCTAAAACAATTAAATTCAAAACATATCGTAGTAGGTCATTCTTCAAATGAAGAAATAGTTGGGCTTTACAACAATAAAATTTTTGGTGTAGACTCCAGTATTAAGCTTGGTAAGTATGGGGAACTTTTATTTGTAATCAATGACCGATTTTACAGAGGAAAATTAGATGGTCAACTTACTGAAATTAGTAAATAAAATTGGTGTTTATCATTTATTCAATGCTTAAAAAGAATTAATAATAGGTATATTTAGCTATGAAAAAATCCATTTTTACATTTTTAATTTTTTTAATTCTTTCTTGCAATAATAAGGAAGAAGAGTCAAACGTAATCGGAGATTGTGTCGTGCCTGCAAAGCCTGAAATTATTTGTACAAAGGAATATAAGCCTGTATGTGCATGCGATGATATGGTTTATTCCAATTCTTGTGAAGCAGAAAAAGCTGGAAATCTAAAATGGAAATCTAGTGAAAAAAATAGTGGAGAAACATGTAGCTATTGAATATCCTTTGTTGAAATTAATCATATAATTTATACTCAAAAAAAGTGCTTGTTTTTAATCAGTGACAGCTTTTGTTATATTTTTTCAATCTCCAATAATTGTATGGCAAGGGTGTTATGAAACCTACAAAAAGCATTATTGGTGTTGCCCACCATGTTATTGTAGCCCCTCCAGTTAGTAAAATATCGGTGATATTCATTGATATTTCCATCCCTAGCATAGATATAAAACTCATGCCCAAAGCTGTTTTAAGAGCTGTTTTAATATCCATTTGTTTAATGAGAATTATTGTTTCCAATATAACAGATGTTATTAACCCATTAATTATGGCTAAAATCATAATTTCTAAAGTAGTCCAGTCATGTTGTATGTTTTGAAAGTATAATATGGTTCCAAAATCTCCAATTGAACAGCCCAACAAACACCATAAAGTGTTAACTCTTGCCCTTTTCCATGTATGTTTACATTTCCAATTAATCATGCTCAAAACGGATTTTTAAGGGAAGAGGGCAATAATATTTTCTTTATTAGGTATTGAAAATATTTTTTCTATATAATCCTCATACAGCTTGTGACCCAAAGGTAGTTGAGATTTAATTTCTAAGGGGGTACCTAATGTAAATTCCCCATTTCCTGTCATTCCATTTTCTTTTTTTCCGGTAGTTTCATAATAATCCCACTCAGCAAGAATTAACCAATAAGCATATTCTTGAGCAATAATTCGTTCATAAGCGTCATCGTTTTTTAAACCATCATAACTTGAAATATCGTATATGTTTTTATCTACAGCCTCTCTCATAGCTAAATACAATGGTGATGATGAACTTTTATAATTCCAATCTGAATAAGATAAATACAATCCAACAGCTGTTACCGTATGTAAAAGATGCTCTATGACCTCACCTATTTGATCTTCCCCACCAGAACTCATTTCCCATATGTAATCTGTTGCGTTGTCTCCATAAGGTTTTGGAGGTGTTCCACTGTCAAAGTTTGAACCGCTAGCCATTCCATCAACCCCTACCCTTTGATAAACATATTTATCTTTAGATGTTGATAAATACTTTGATTTCATTGACTGGTTTATTTTAGAATTATCTTTTAACATCTCTGCATAAGCGGAACCAACATTGTTTAAAAATGTATTTGAAACCCCCTTCCTTGCGAAAATTCTAAGATTGTTTGAATCAACATAACTAGGGAAATCATTATTTGTTTCAGAATTTTCCGAGTTTTGATCTTCAGATTCACTATCGCCACAGGAAATTATTACTAAAAAAAGTGAAAATAAAATTATTTTTTTCATATCTAAATATACAGATATTTATAATTCATACAAGTTTATATATTTACTAAAAATTAATTACAAAATTGAATCTACTCATTCTTTATGCTATTTCAACAATAGCTCTTTCTTTTTTATGTTCAATATTAGAAGCTGTTTTATTAAGTGTAAATCCTACTTTTTTAAAGATTAAGATAAACGAAGGAAATAAATATGCTGAAAACCTTCAAAAAATGAAAGATAATATTGATGAACCTTTAATCATTATTTTAACTTTAAACACTATTGCTCACACTGTTGGGGCAATTTTAGTTGGTGTTCAAGCTAAAGAACTATACTCATCGATTGGTAGTAATAATTATGAATTGTTTGGAACATTACTTACTGAGGATTTAATTGTTGGAATAGTTTCAAGTATTATGACTGTTCTTATTTTATTGGTTTCTGAGATAATTCCCAAAACATTAGGTGCTACATATTGGCATAAATTAGTGAGATTTACCTCGATTTTTTTAAATTCTATTATTCCCTTATTTAAATATTCTGGTGTTTTATTTGTGTTACAATTTTTCACAAAGCTTATTAGTAAATCCAATAAAAATAATGTCTTTTCAAGGGAGGATTTTTCTACAATGGCAGAAATTGCTGAAGAGGAAGGTGTAATTGAAGAAAGTGAGTCTGATATTATTAAAAATATGGTGAAGTTTAAGGATGTTAAGATTAGAAATATTATGACACCTTTTTCTGTTATGAAAACAGCTTCTGAAGATCAATCTATTAAAGATTTTTATGATAAAAACCCAAAGTTATCTTTTTCAAGAATTCCTGTTTTTTATGAAAAAATGGATAATATTAAGGGTTATGTTCTTAAGGATACTATTTTAGAACAGATTGTTAAAAATAAAGGTAATTCAAATCTTTCTTCTATTAAAAGAAAGCCAATTTTTTCAAATTACGAATCACCAATTCCTCTAATTTTTGATAAGCTAATTAGAGAAAGAGAACATATATCCATGGTTATTGATGAACATGGAACTGTGAGAGGATTGGTAACTATGGAAGATATAATTGAAACGCTTTTGGGTAGAGAAATTATGGACGAAACCGATACGGTAATAGACATGCAAGCTTTGGTGAAAAATAAAAAAACAGATTTAAATTGATATTTGCGTTAATTAATAAAAAAAACTCTTTCCGATAAGAAAGAGTTTTTAAATTGAATAATAAAATAAGTTACTCGACTACGCTTGCATCAAATTTTAAAGTTCTTGTTGCAAAATTAAGCTTTCCAACTGCTAGAATAGTATTTCCATCATTAATATTATCTAAAGTTATAAGTTCAAACAATTGTCCCTTACGTCTCCATACACCTTGAAGTGTTCCTCTCAAAAATTTTTCACCTTGCTGAGCCCAAACCAAGCCTGTAAACTCACCACTATCATCAGTTTCAAATTTGTTTGTGAAATGATACGTCAAATAAACAGCAGAATAATCACCGTTTTCGTATCCAATAGCAGCTCCCGAGCAATTTACGTTATTTGTATCGACACCTAAAGTAATGGAATCAATATTAAAATCTGCTTTGAAAGCATTTGTTAAGTTTAGGTCTTGTGAATAAGACATTGTTGTTACTAACAGAGTTAGAATGAATGTGTTTAAATATTTCATAATAATTTTTTAAATTTTAATAAATATAAAAAAAACACAATACATTCCAATTAGTATGTCTTTTTTTGTTGTTTTTTGAATTATAAAAACAATCAATTATATATTAGAGTAATTATTTATGAGAACAAAAAATTGTGAGATATGCTACAACAGTTATTCAATTTTATATCGAATACAGTATAAATTACCAAAAAAATGGATATTCGCATGTGAAAACTGTCTTGTAAAAGTAAAAAAAGGAAATCAAAATTACGTTTATGGAGGAACTTGGAAAGGATGATTTTCAATAATAAACGAATCATATAAAAAACTATGTCAAGACCAAATATTGAAGATTACGACTCTTATTTCAAAGGCTATATTTTACAAGTCAAAGGAGAATCTTTTAATGAAATATTCAATAATCACAACTCAGATATTTTAGCATTTTGGAAAATAATACCTAAAAATAAATGGGAGTATTCATATGCAATAAATAAATGGACTATCAAACAGGTTTTACAACATATGATTGATACTGAAAGAATTCTAGCTTACAGAGCTCTTTCTGTAGTTAGAGAGGATACACAAATTCTTAATGAATTTGATGTAAATAAGTACGCAGAAATTGGAAATGCTAAATCCAGAAATTACAAGGAATTAGTTGATGAATGGAATTTGTTAAGAGAAAGCAATA
>Ga0213861_10004433_pt1 | contig 11454 bp, 6 predicted proteins | sample PICome_4_FD_160110 | JGI IMG/M metagenome (GOLD analysis project Ga0213861, IMG submission 160110) | Coastal seawater microbial communities near Pivers Island, North Carolina, United States - PICO131 | ecosystem: Environmental > Aquatic > Marine > Coastal | place: USA: North Carolina | collected...
CGTAATAACTCTATTGATTGTATCGACAATTCGATTTTTAGTTAGATATGTATTATCAAAAGAATATACTCCTACTGATTTTAGGTTAGCATTAATAACGTTTATTGTATCACACACACAGTTATTAATTGGACTTTTTTTATATTTCATCTCTGATAAATTTTCCCTTTGGTATGAACTAAGTTTTAATGAAATTATTACTAGTTCAATTAATAGACTTTATTTAATTGAGCACCCATTGGTGAATATAATAGCGATTGTATTTATAACTAGAGGATATAGTCTTCACAAGAAGAAAAGGGTTTCAAACTCTAAGTTCAAAGCTATTGCATTTAATTATTTATTAGGTCTAGTATTATTATTGTCTAGAATACCTTGGGATAGCTGGATAAATTTTGCCTAATTACTAATTAGTTTCCTTGATTAAATACACAAAAGAAGGATAGTGATCACTGTATCCATTAGTGAATTTTCCCCAAGAAAAACTTCTAAATGGTTGACCTTTATATCTTCCTTCTTTTTGAGTTAAGTAAGGCTTATTGAAAACTCCAGCTTTATAAAATTTATAACTTGAATAATCATCTCCTAATAATCCTTTAGACACAATAACTTGATCAAAAAGAAACCACACATCCCTGTATGAGTTAGAGCCAATTCCTTCATTAGTTAAAATTTTCTCCATCGGATTATACATTTCTTTAATTTTCACATCTTCCTTGTTTTTCTTAGCTCCAATAATTCCTTTAATGCTATTATTCATTGGATTGTCATTAAAATCTCCCATGGTAATTATCTTAGCATTTCTATCAAATTTATGTAAAGAATCAATTATTTTCTTATTTAATCTAGCAGCACTTTCACGTTTAGACATGCTTCTAGCTTCACCACCAGATCTTGATGGCCAGTGATTTACTATGATGTGAATTAAATCTCCATCAAGTTTTCCGCTGACTAATAATTGATCTCTGGTGTATATCCTTTTATTTGTCTGATCATCATAAATTAATAATTCAAATGACTTTGTAGATGAAGGCTTAAAAACACTTTCATCATAAATCATCGCTACATCTATTCCTCTTTTATCCGGTGAATCATAATGAATTATATTATAATTTTTTCCAGACAAAGAAGAATCATTAATTAAATCAACTATAACTTGTTTATTTTCAACTTCGGATAAGCCAACAATTGCTGGGTGTCTTTGTGTATTTTCCTTACCAATATCAGAAATCACCCTAGCCATATTTTTTACTTTTTGCTTATAAATACCCCCACGATTATAATTTATCTCCATCATCGGACTTGCTTCATCATTTTTATTAGGGTCATTTATTGTGTCAAATAAATTCTCAACATTATAAAATGCGAGTGTATGAATTTTAAATTTTCTTTCATTTTGTGAAAACAAAGAATTAATAAAAAAGAAAGAAATTATTAGTAACTTAAAAATAAAATTATTCATTTTTGTTATTTTAGTATTATATCTAATATTTAGATGGTTAAAAATATTAAATATGTACAAATAATACATTAAATTTGATTTTTATTTAATAATTATATTTAAACCTCTATTAAGCTAAATATGAAAAACAATTTATTATTATTTTTCGTTTTTATTTTTTCACTTTTTAGTGCTTTTTCTCAAAACGGCACTATAACAGGTAGTGTAGAAGACGATAAAAGCAATAAAACTATTTCTGAAGTTAAAGTACTTATTCAAAATTTAGACATACAATCGTTCTCTAATAGTGAAGGGGTTTTTAATTTCAAAAATAATGTTCCTGCTGGTAAACAAATTCTACTTTTTTCAAAGTACGGATATGAAAATAAATCCTTTGAAGTAATTGTTCCAGAAAATGGGACTGTAAGTATTGATAAACTAAAACTTAAATATAAAATACAAGTAAGTACAATTAATACTGAATCACAGTCTGTTCTTGAGCCTATTCAATTAGCAGATGAACCTACAGAAGAATTAAGCTTAACTACAGAAGAGGAAGACATGCTATCTGGTCCTGTTATTGGCTCAATTGATGCACCCGTAAATGACCAATTCACAATTTCTATTAGTGATGACGAATTAAGTGATGACACGTCAGGTTCTGATAATATTTCTGGATTATTGCAATCTTCTAAAGATGTATTTTTTAGAACTGCTGCATATGAATTTAGCTCATCATTTTTTAAAGTTAGAGGATTAGATTCAGACAACGGAATGGTACATATAAACGGTATAGAAATGAATAAACTATACAATGGTAGACCTCAATGGGGAAACTGGGGAGGGCTAAATGATGTACTTAGAAATCAAGATTTTACAGATGGAATCACACCTTCCACATATAGTTTTGGTGGACTTTTAGGAGCAAACAATATTAACGTACGCGCCTCTGAATACAGTGAAGGTGGTAGAATTACTTATTCTTCGTCTAATAGAAGTTATACAAATAGATTAATGGCAACTTACTCATCTGGAATTATTGAAGGTGGGTGGGCATACGCACTTTCCATGGGAAGAAGATGGGGAGATGAAGGTTATCAAGATGCTACATTTTATGATTCTAATTCTTTGTTTGTTTCTGTAGAAAAGAAAATTAGCAATAAACATAGTATTAATTTTACTGGGATTTATGCACCAAATAGAAGAGGTAAATCTTCCCCTAATACACAAGAAGTTTATGACTTAAAGAATATCCGTTATAATGATTATTGGGGTTGGCATGATGGTAAGAAGAGAAACTCTCGTGTTAAAAGAGTTGTAGAGCCTATTATAATGTTAAATCACTATTGGAATATTAACGACAGGACTTCACTAAATACCAACATTGGATACCAATTTGGTGAACTAGGAAACAGTAGATTAGATTATGCTGGAGGTGCTAATCCTAGCCCTTCTTATTATCAAGATCTACCAAGTTATTTTTTAGCAGACAATAATGGTCCAGACTACGAAGGAGCTTATTTAGCACAACAAAACTTTGAGAACGATGGCCAAATAAATTGGAATAGGATATATGATGCTAATTTAACTAATGCTGTTGCAAATGAAAACGCTGCTTATGTTCAGTATGAAGACAGAAGTGATGATAAGCAGTTAACTATTAATACAATCTTCAAAAAAGAATTTAACGACAATATTTCTTTTAATTCAACATTAAATTATAAAAAGTTAGTTTCAAATAATTTTGCTGAAATAACTGATATGTTAGGAGGGTCAGGATATTCTAACATTGATTCATTTGATAATCTTCAATACGATTTATTAAATCCTAATTTAATTGTAGGAGAGGGTGATAAGTTTAAATACAACTACAATTTATTTGCAGATGTAATTACTGCTTACTCTAAAGTTGTTTTTAAATATAATAAGTTAGATTTTTATTTAGCAGCAAGCTATACTGATACAAATTATCAAAGAGAAGGACTATTTGACAACGAGGCAAATACAGGAAACTCTTTTGGCAAAGGTGAAAAAATTAACTTTTCAGGAATTGGAACAAAAGCAGGATTTACCTATAAGTTTTCTGGGAAACACATTTTTGATTTTAATTCCGCATATATTACTAAAGCACCATCATTTAGAAATACCTTTACAAATTCCAGGGTTAATCACAATGTAGTTGGAGTCGATGCAAATGGTTTAATAAATAATAACCCTATTAGTGAAGAAAAGATTACTGCATTTGATGCTAATTATATTTATAGATCTTCAATCATAAATGCAAGACTTACCGGTTTTTATACAAATATTAAAGATGCTAACGAAATTTCGTTCTATTATGCTGACGGCTTAGTAGGATTTGAAGAAACTAATGAGTTTGTTCAAGAGATATTACAAGGAATTGATAAGAAATATTTTGGAGCAGAGTTAGGAATTGAAGCTCAAATAACCTCTACAGTTAAATTAAAAGGAGCTGCCTCAGTTGGACAATATACCTACGATAATAACCCTAATTTATACCTAGCTTCTGACAATAATACGGTTTCAATGGGAGAGTCAAATCTAAAAAATTATAAATTAGCTGGAGGTCCACAAAGAGCTTATTCAGCTGGATTTGAATATAGAGATCCAAATTACTGGTGGTTCGGAGCTACTGCTAATTTTTTCACAAACACTTATTTAGATATCAGTCCATTGACTAGAACTCAAAACTTCTATTTAGCTCAAGATGGATTGCCATTTACTGACTACGATACATCAACAGCAAGAGAGTTATTAAAACAAGAAAAGTTTGAGGATTACATGGTTGTTAATGCGGTTGGTGGAAAATCATGGAAAATTGATGATTATTACATAGGACTTTTTGCAACTATTAACAATATTTTAAACCATGAATATAAAACTGGTGGATTTGAACAAGGCAGAAATGCAAATTACCAAGAACTTAATGCAGATGTAAATAAACCTCGAAGAGTTTTTGGACCCAAATACTGGTACGGTAGAGGTACAAACTATTTTTTAAACCTATATTTTAGATTTTAATAAAGACAAACATTACATATTATGAAGAATATTAAAACTTTTAGATTACTAACACTTTTATTTTTATTAGTGACATTCAACTCATGCGTAGAAGACGATGATTATTCAATACCTACTAGTATCGGGCTTGAAGAAAATCAATCTTTAAATCTATTACTAGACGAAATTAATTCTAATGAAGTCGATTTATTAACTGTAGGTCAAGTGAAAAATCTTTTTGTAAGCGGTCAGGCTGTTAATATTGAATCAAGTATTGCGGTTAAAGGATACGTAGTTTCATCTGATTTAACGGGAAATTTCTATAAAGAATTTTATATACAAGATGAACCATCAAATCCTACAGCAGGGTTAAAAGTTGTAATTAATCAAGTAGACTCTTATAATCAATTTAATATAGGAAGAGAAGTCTATATTAGATTACAAAATCTATATATAGGGGAAACAAACTCAGGAGACGGAGTAATTGCTATTGGAGGTAGAGCCGATGGTAATGAAGTTGGTCAAATTACAGAAAACATGATGGCTGATTACTTATTTAGATCGAGTAACACAGAAACAATAATTCCATTTGAAGTAAATCTTGCTCAAATAAATGATTCTCATATAGGATTATTTATTCAAGCTAATGACACACAATTTCCTGCAGCATATAGTGGGCTTACTTTTGTTGATCCGTCTGATGATTATGATTCTTTAAGAGATTTAGAGAGTTGTGAGGATTCAGGATCTATCAAAGTTGAAACAAGTGCATTTGCTAGTTTTCAAGATCGATTATTGCCAACAGATGGCAAGGGATCTATCTCTGGAGTTGTGACAAAAAGCTATAACGGAGATGATAGAGTTTTAGCCCTAAATAATATTGATGACATTAATTTTGATGGAGCAAGATGTGATCCATTATTTTCAGATAATTTTTCTTCAAATAATTTAGATAATTGGACTCAATTTAGTGTTGAAGGTGAGCAAGTCTGGGGTATAACTCCTTACGGTAATCCAGCACCAAGCGCTAGAATTTCTGGATACGCTGGAGGAAATGTTGTAAATGAAGACTGGCTTATTTCGAATCCAATTGATTTAACAGGTCTTTCAACTGCAAAGTTAAATTTTCAAACTGTTGTTAGATATGGTGGACCAGCTTTAGAAGTTTATATGACAACTAATTATAATGGTGGAGATCCAAGTGATTCATCATGGACTCAGCTAGATGCAGTTTTAGATACTAACGCAGGAAGTTGGTCTTCATGGACTGACTCTGGAGACGTAGATGTTTCTGCTGCTGCAGGTCAAAATTTATATATTGCTTTTAAATATACATCAATTTCATCTGGATCTGCAACATACGAGGTAGATAACGTTTTAGTTTCTGGTGAGTAAATATTTATTCATATTCCCGTTGTTCCCGTTGGGTTATGTCTAGTTGGTCTTAGCTGTTATCCCATTGTGTGGTTGTGTGGCTGTTTCTTATGCTAGCGAGACTGATTTTTATAAGGGACTTGTGATTAACTAACTTTTTTCAAGTATATATTGTGTTGAAATATTGACATACAATAATCATATCTTCAAAAAAGTTTTCTTTATAACCTTGCATTTCTCTTTTATAGTAGGCTTTGTGAACCTTTTTCCAATAAGCTAAAGACTTTTCTCCTTCTCCTTCTCTTTGAGCAAATTTTGCTGTTATTTCACTGAATTTAATTAACTCAATTTTAGTTGTTAAAATTATGGCTTGAGGTACTTTATTCCAATTTGTAATTATATTTAAATGTCTCTTTTTAGGAAGTTTTTCATTATTTATTTTGAAGGACCATAGCGATGGTGCGGTTGCTTGTTTAATATTTTTAACCACAAGTTTTGCGCAATCATTTGCATCTTTTTCATTATCACAGAAATAAAATGACTCTGGTATTTTTTCATTTACATGTTTTGTATTATCAGAAATAAAATTCTTCCAGAACAGTTCAATATCTTTTTTCATTACATTAAATACTAAGCAAAAAAAAACCTTCATTAAGAAGGTTTTTTTAAATTACATAATTTTAAACTATTCACCTGGATTTCCAGCTGTTATAATGAATTCAGATCTTCTGTTTAACTGATCTTCTTCATCGCTACAATTTGTACAATCTACTACAAGACTTGACTCACCTTTACCAGCAGATGATAGTCTTGAAGAATCAATACCTTTAGATATCACATATTGAGACGTAGTTTTAGCTCTTCTTTCTGACAATCTTTGATTATATGAAGAAGGACCTTTACTATCTGTGTGAGACTCAATACTTACAGTCATCTCAGGATACTTATTCATTATTTGTACTAATTTATCAAGTTCAAAAGCAGCTTCAGCTTTGATATTTGATTTGTCAAAATCAAAATAAATTGCATTAAGTTCAATTTTTTCAGCAACAATAATTTTTTCTATTGGATCTAGCATTACATCTATAGATGTAAATTCTTCATTAGACATTTTTAAATCTACAATTTTACTGTTATACCCTTCTTTAGAAACAATAAGTTTTCCAGCTTCATCACAAACTAACATAAATTCAGTTACACCTTTATTAGAACTTGTTTTGGTACTTGCTATATTTCCCTCTTTATCTGAAACAGATGTAGTTGCTGAGTCTATACCCAGTTTAGTTTTAGAATCCATTACGTTAGCAGTTAACAATACATCGCAAATAGGTATCAATCTTTTAATAGAATAAATGTCATCACTTCCCTTACCACCACTTCTATTGGAAGAAACAAAACCTTCACCTGTTGCTTCATTCATATTAAAAGCAAAATCGTCTGCATTACTATTTACCGGAATCCCAACGTTTCTTACTGATGCCCATTTTCCGTCAATCTCTTTTGTAAAAAAGACATCTAATCCACCTAGACCCAATTGTGAATCTGATGAAAAGTATAAGTTATTCTTGTCGCTAATAAAAGGGAACATCTCTTGACCCTCAGTATTTATCTTTTGACCTAAATTCTCTACATTATTAACATTTCCCTCTTCATCAATATCACCCTTGTAGATGTCGAAATTTCCAAATCCACCAGGCATATCAGATGAAAAATATAGTGTTTTGCCATCTGAACTTACTGAAGGATTTTTCACTGAATACTCTACGCTATTTATATTTAGACCGATAACATTTTTTTCTCCTTTACTTATTATATATATCCCAATAAGACTAGTTATATTATTAGATTCAGGATCTTTCACATATTCATTTTCATAAAAACTTTCTCTTGAAATGTACATGTTTCCTTCATTATCAAAACTAGCTAATCCTTCATGATATTTTGTGTTAATATTAGATCCTAAATGGTCTTCATTTAAATAGCTACCGCTATTGGTAACATCAAAACTATATATATCTAGGTAAGGCTCATTATTCCATCCATAATTAATCCTTTGAGTAATCCAACGAGCAAGATCAAATAACCCTACAGTATTTCTTGAAGAAGTTATGTATAGTTTGTTATTATTTAATGTCCCCCCAAAATCTGAATACTCGCTGTTGATATCTAAGTTTTGAACATTAAATCTTTTACCTTTAGAAATAATTTTAGGCAGGTAGTTAGGGTCCTTTAAAAATGAAGTAGCTCGATTATCTGATGGTCTTAACTCAACAAATTTATTCATCCATTTATTTGATAATTTGTATTTTCCATTTGCTTTTAACATTTGAGAATACTTAAAAATAATATCTGGATTTGAGCTTTTTTCTGCTAAAGTTGCATACCATTTTTCAGCTTCCACAGTATTAAATATATTATAATAGCACTCAGCGAGCTGAGCAACTACATAATCTGAAGACTTTCCGTTATTAATTAGTTTTTTATAACTTTCAGCAGCTTTAACAAATTCAAGTTTTGAAAATTGTTTATCTGCTTTTTTTGAACTCTTATCTTGAGCATTAATTGTTGCAATACTCAAAAAAGTTAATGCGATAAATGTAAATATGTTTTTCATAATAATATTAGCTTAGCTTATTAAAAATATCTTGGTGATTTTGAAACTTTGGTATTGAAATTTAAGTCGAAATTGATAAAGACCTCGTGTGAAGATTTAGCAATAAAATTTAACTCTGACTGGACACTGTCGTATGAATAACCAATTCTACAACTTGGACTAACTCTAAAATTTACCATTGCTGTCATAGCTGCATCTAATCTATACCCAACACCTAACTCAACTATGTCATACATAAATAAATTAGCGTTTAAATCTAAACTAGCTGGGCTTTCAGAGGTGTATTTTAGAAATGCATGTGGTTTTAATTTAAAATCATTTGATAAATCAAAAACATAACCAGTTGCTGCAAATAAATGTTGAGTTTCTGATCCAATATTATAATCATCTGCATCTAAGTGAACAGAGTTTAAAATATTTGGCATTGAGACTGAAACATAATATTTATTAGGTTTATAAAAATATACACCAGCTCCAATATTTGGAGTCATTTCACTTATATCATTTGCAAAAAATGGATCATTGAGATCAATTAATGTTAAGTCAACTAATCCGATATCATGAGACGTAACTCCAGCCTTTAGACCAAATGCAAGTCTGTTTTCTTTTGCTAGATTAAGTGTATATGAAAAATCTATATATGCATTATTTTCCTTAACAGGTCCAATTTGATCAGAAATAATAGACATCCCAAGCCCAACATTATTACCAATTGGTGTATGAATATTTACTGTACTAGTCTCCGGAGCACCATCAAGACCTTCCCATTGACTTCTATACAAAATACCAACCCCTAAGCCTTCACTAGATCCAGCGTAGGCAGGGTTAATCACATTCATATTATACATGTATTGTGTATATTGAGGGTCTTGTTGGGCAATCGATGAGAATCCGTAAAGAAAAGTTAGTAGTATTAGATAACGTTTTTTCATTTTTGTTTAATTAAAGTTGTTAGTAATTCAGGTAAATCCAACTTGTGATAGGATCTTTACCAGAGTTAAAATAAATAATATAAAAATATGTTCCTACAGGGAGAATTCCTCCGTCCTGATTAGTACCACACCACTGATCGACATAATCGTTTAGTTCGTATACTTTAGACCCATATCGGTTAAAGACTTCAGCTTTTTCAATATCTTCCCTATCTTCTAAATGGTCTAATATTAAACAGTCATTTATTCCATCACCATTAGGTGATAAACCTTGCGGTTGATCTACACAATAACTATTTTGATAAAAGTCAACTTGTATTGTTGTTGAGCTCAAACAATATGTATTATCATCCAACACGATTACAGTAAATTCTCCTGACTCTTCAGAAATATCGTCTAAATTATAAGTAGAATCTGGCCCTACTTGAACGTCTATTCCGTCTAATGACCAATAATATGTTAGAGAATTTAGCTCATTAGCATTTGTAACTTCAACTTCAAGAATATAATCTTCATTTGCACATTTTATAACATTTTCATCAACTGCAATTACATTAGGAACTGAGAAGAATTCAACTAAAATTTCATCGGTAAATGTACAGTCGGTATCATTAATTACAATACTAGCACTGTAAAACCCTGTTTCACTTACTGCTAAAGTAACATCGCTAGCTCCTTCTATTAAATTTCCATCCATGTACCAGCTAATTGTTGAATTATTAGGTAATCCACCTGCGTCTAAAATCATTTCTTCACCTTGACATAAAGCATTTCCAGAATCAAGCAAAATATCATCACCTAAATCTAAGTCACCAATATTAAAACTACCAGCAGAAATAAATACAGCTGAATCATATATTGTATCACCATCATCTGCGACTACAAGCTTTATGTGATATATTTCATTTGGAATAACCGTTGCTTCAGCCGTCATTGGAATAGTATGTCCAAGGAAGTTAGTAGGGCTTGTTAATGCTGGAAGACCTCCAGGACCATAATAATTTCCAAAAAACTCTGGATTTACAGACTCACAGCCTGTGTTGTATTGTTCATCTCTTACTGTAAGGACAGAAATTGGATCAGTCGTTCCAGGAACAATTGCTAAGTTTGTTGTTACCCCTTGAGAATCAGTTAATAAGAATGCAAATGCATCAGTAAATGTACATTGAAATGTCCCATACTCTTCAGCAGCAAATATAAAATCAAAACTCATAAAATCTGTAACAGGAACAAAATCAAATTCTAAAACAGAAGCATTGTTGGTATCTCCAGCATTTAAACCAGGAATGTACGCCTCTAAGTCAGCATCACCAGGCCAGTCAAATCCACCGTCTCCCAAAACACCGGTTTCAGGTCCTACTGCGTTATTTACATCTCCAGAAGTCATAATTAAGCCACTTTCAAATGGCCAAGAAGATCCATTTGCTTCGAAATATCCTATACCATTAGTACTACCAAAATTGGAACCTGTACTGTAAGTGACATTAAAAGCTTGAGAACATTCTGAGTCAATTAATACGTCAGTAACTAATTCAGTAACAGTGTATAATTCAGTATTTGTTGTGATAGCTGGAGGTACTGTAAAAATACAAATATCAAATGTTGAATTTTGTAATTCAGTATCACCATTAGAATAAACTCTTATAGAGTAAGTCTCACCAATTGTTAGTCCTGCAGCTACACTTTCATTTGCATCACTACAATAAACTTCAGTTAAATTGTTACAATCATCTCCTTGGTAAAGTACATGGTATAAATTTGCTGTATCACCTGTTATATTGTATAAACTAATAGCGTGATTTTCTGATAGTGCTGTAAATTCAAACCATACATCATCATTGTCTGACCCTCCACACGAATTTGGCTCACTTGAAGGAGTTGCTGCAACTAAAGTTCCACTTCCAGACTCTGTACAGTTTTCATCAGGATTAGCCATTAGTGTTGTAGCACCACTACAATTATCATTAGCAGGGGGGCAAGCAAATAGTTGAATAGCATTACTATTTATAACACAATTTACATCTTGATCATTAGCCACTGAAATTACGATATCCGTTAGAAAAGGGTAAGGC
>Ga0213861_10004437_pt1 | contig 11445 bp, 18 predicted proteins | sample PICome_4_FD_160110 | JGI IMG/M metagenome (GOLD analysis project Ga0213861, IMG submission 160110) | Coastal seawater microbial communities near Pivers Island, North Carolina, United States - PICO131 | ecosystem: Environmental > Aquatic > Marine > Coastal | place: USA: North Carolina...
AAATATTCCTTGTGAAATCCAGTTTTTCATACTTTCTTCGGTATTTAAAATATATCCATCTTCCACTTCTTCAAAAGTAGTTTCAACAATGAGTCCAGATAATACACCTGCCTCTTCCTCTGTGAGCGCAAAACATCCAATTTTATGACCAACTTTGTTAAAAATTGCCTCAGGATTTGAAGCATACTTTTTAATGGAACGTAAAAAAAGATTGACCTGAACGTTTAAACGGATACCCATGCAAATAAGATCTGGGCGATGACGCATAATATAATTTCCTAAATCAAAAACTAACTCAGTATCGCACCAGTCATCAAGCGAAACCTTTTCATATAATCCTTTAAATTGTTCAACAGATTCTTTCTGCGTCCTTGGTGTATCCAATCCTGCAATATAATCAGTGAGTTCCTTTTCTTCTTTCATTGCACTATTAAAATCCAAAGGGTCTACTCCAAAATCTGAACTAAGCATAATTATCTTGAATTTTACTGGCAAATTTTTATATAGTTTAGAATCTAATGCCTACAACACCGTGTTTATCCTCTTGTTCTACAGTATAATATTGTCGATAAACAGAAACGCCTTCATTCAGTGAATCCATTCCTGGTAGGCATTGTGGCAATGATTCCTTTTCTAGATAGGTGTGAAAATATCTATAGTATGTGACATCCAATACAGTCACTTGGAATGACCGCTTCAATCCGTAAGCATTATTTGTAAAGATAATTTTATCACCACGATTTATATCTCTCCAAATTCCTTTTCTCACACGTCCTTCACTTATTTTTATTCCCAGTTTTATAAGTGTGAACCAAGGTTCTGCCAAGTCTTTTGTGTAAGTTTGAGAGTTGGTCATGTCGTTCACTATGTGAAATCCATCTATCTTTACACAAAGATTTCAATTTTTATCTAATTATAGTATATATTTGCAATGTTAAGCGAACCTATCACTCCAACAAAAACCTCAGTTCCTAGTGAATTACCAACCGGTGGTAAATTACCAACCGGTGGTAAGAAGCATAGAACAAAGAAGCATAGAGCAAAGAAGCATAGAACAAAGAAGCGTAGAACAAAGAAGCGTAGCACAAAGAAGCGTAGAACAAAGAAGCATCGCACAAGGAAACGTCGCACACGAAAAAGAAAAGGTGGGGGAGGGAAGCACAATCGAATGATAGAAAAAATTAAGAATGAACTTGAAAGGAGGAGAAATAATATTTCAAAACAAAAATATGATTGTTTAATGCAAAGTCATGTTATTGAAGGGTATGTTGATAGACAACTCAGTGATGGATGGAATTATACAACAAGCCAATTAACAGATATTATTCTTAACGATACACAATGTTAAAAAGTATCGCATCTATACGATAAATGCAGTACTTTAATTATGAGGATTTTTATTTTGTGATTATATGATATTTAATTATTGTATTTAATTATTGTATTTAATTATTGGACTTTTCTAAAAGCATACCTCTTCCACATTCTATTGGGACTCAATTTTGCCCGTTCGCGTTGTACACGACGACGTGTAGCACTCTGCTTTTCAGCACTGGTTGGTGAACGACGCTTAGTTGTACGATTGTGCTTCTTACGGCAGAATGAACGCTTAGTTCCCTTGGCAACTTTGCATCCGTGAATCTTTTTGCAACGATTTGGATTTTTGACGCTTTTTCCTTTACAGAGACTCTTTCCTTTTGCTACCATATCTATAAATATATGTTAGAAAAAAATATTTTTTTATTTGGATAAATAATTAATCAATAACGGATACACAGCGTGGTAAAAATAGCGACGCATCTGCATATTTTTTAATTCACTCATTTTCACCCATTTTATTTCGGATTTTTCAAAAAGTCCATTGTGTTTCAAAACTTCATTTTTCAATTTGCGATTCATCAATTTGAAATTTGAATTAAAATATTTGGGTAAGTTAGCATCATAATCTATTTTCACCAAAAAACACTTATACACTGGTTTTTCTGTTTCTAGAATACCTACACCATTTTCTTTTATTAAACGACGCATTTCTGTCTCGTTACCTAAAAACCCATTTAGTTCTTCGGTACCTTCACGTACTGCTGTCTCCAACAAAGTTTCTCCCTTCTCTCTTCCTCCACCAAAATCAGACCATCCTCCTTTGTTTTCTTTTCCAAGTAACATATATATTTTTCCATTATGATTGGCAATTGGTAATATTCCTGCTCCCATATACTATATATTAATTTATCATTAATATATGGTATATTATAACTCAAATTAGGTAAGTATTTTGATTAAAGTTTAAAACCAAGGTTTTAATTCTAGTGTTTTATCTTCAGTAGAAGAGAGAACAGGTCGTTCAATAGGAGTGACAAGAGTACTCGCGTCGTACAAATATTGTTGATAACCTTGGACTTCTCCATAAACTTGCTTAATGCAGTAATCTAGGACAATTTTATTAAGTGCTTTAATTTGGTCTGTTATTTTATTTAGCATATTTGCAGAATATTGTAAAAATACACTCCGCATAATAACCTTTAGGACATCCTCCGATTGATTATCTACCAAATATTGACCTTTAGACTTTTCGTATACTCCACGACGGATTCCATTTTGCAGAATTCCAATATTTTGCGCAGAAAAATATGCTAAAGAAAGAGGAGAGTCTTTCCAATTTCCTTGGAGAGCATCGCGATAACCAGAGGGTTGATGCGCAGGAATTCTATCATACATAGCGAATTGTTTTTCCGTGTCAGGTTGTAAAATATTAACACGACCATTAAGCATTTGATTATTCATTATATTAATGAATAGAAAAAAAAATAACACGTATACTATATAGAAGAAAATGTCATTTCAAAAAATCGTATTAATGATTGCCACAATTTTACTCATTATTGTGTTAGTTATGTTTGGTATAGCATTTAAAGATAATAAGAGTGCAGAAAAATTTCCACCAGTTCAATCTCAATGCCCTGATTATTGGGAAGTTAAAAAGGGAAAGGATGGAATTCCTTTATGCGAAAATGTAAAGGAATTGGGAAATTCAAACTGTCAAAAGGAAATGAATTTTATTAAAACACCTTTTATAGGTCAGAATGGAAGATGCAATAAGAAAAAATGGGCAACTACGTGTGGTGTGACATGGGATGGAATTACAAATGCCAGTGGTGTATGTGATTAAACTTAATACAAATCACATTAGAACTACAAAATAATTAAAAAGATATAGTATATACTATAGATGAAAGAAATCAATTATATTGATTTATTTGATCGAAATAAAGAAAAAAATATGATTCTTAATTTTCTCTCTTCATTTTCTAGTTCCACGATAAATCAGACAAAGGGACTTTATGTTTTGGGTCCTCCTGGTTGTGGAAAAACCCAATTTGTTAAATCAATAATTCCTGACGATAACTTTGATATCATAAGTTATGATGCAAGTGATGTACGTACAAAATCTGCTATACCTGAAATAATTGGAACTAAATTATCAAATTGCAATGTATTGCATCTTTTTAATAGAAAACAAAAACAAACAGTGATACTAATGGATGAAATGGATTATATGAATGCAGGCGACAAGGGAGGAATCAAAGAACTCATTAAATATACACGTGCCAAAAAAACTAAAAAACAGCAAGTTGAGGTTCAAACTACGTGTCCAATTATTTTTATTGGCACCAATGATAATGATAAAAAGATTAAGGAATTAATTAGCGTTTGTAATTTATTAGAATTAAAATCTCCCACGAATGACCAAATTGAAAACTATATTATAAAACAAATGCCTCTTATGTATAACTCACGTTATCTATCTAGTTTAGTAGAATATACTAATCATAATTTATGGAGACTTGATTTTTTCGTCAAGTTTTATAACAAAGATCCCGATAATATCGATATTTTATTAGAAACAATGTTGGGTAAGTTTAATTATCAAACTCATACCAAAGGTATAATTAAAAGTTTATATAAGGAATATATTCCTATATCTGAATATAATTCTATAATTAGAGAAACAGATAGAACGACTTTAGGATTATTATGGCATGAAAATATTGCAAGTTTAATAACTCATAATGAAACCAATTTGTACAAAAAAATACTGGATAATTTATGTATTGCTGATTATATTGACCGTATTATATTTCAAAATCAGATATGGCAATTGAGTGAACAAAATTCATTTATTAAAACATTTTACAATAATTATCTTTTGCATAAAAATATTGATAATATTAAAGTTCCGTCCGAAATTATTTTTACCAAAGTTTTAACTAAATACTCTACAGAATACAATAATTATTGTTTTTTACAACAATTAGAACAGAAAATGTTTTGTAATAAAGAGGAAATATTTTCACATTTTATAAATAAAGATGAAAAAATATTAAGTGATAAATATTACTTGCAAAAACTAGATATTGATCGAATGAATCGTTTTATCGAAAATGGAGATTTTAAAAAAGGTGTTTAATTCTTTTTGCGATGACTTTTAGTCTTACGGCGTTTGGTGATTCCATGTTTTTTACCAACACGGTGCGTTCTACCATGGCGTGTTCTACCATGGCGTGTCCTTCCCTTACGTTTTGTTTTTTTGTGTTTTTTACCTCCCCTGTATCCACCTGGTGAATATGTGGACATTAATGGGGTTCCCATTGCCATACGCGGTGTAAGAGACCCCATACGTGAAGTAGCTCCGGATGTAGCACTTTGTACACGTTGTGTTGCCCGATTAGCTAATTGCTTACCTTTATCAAAGAGATTACTAGCGTGACCAGATAATGTATCCCATAACGACCTTTGCCTAGATGGATAAGTTGTATTATAAGACATTCCTATAGTATAACTTAAGAAAAAAATTAGATTCCGCCTCTCAAACGAAGGACAAGATGAAGCGTTGATTCCTTTTGAACATTGTAGTCTGCTAAAGTTCTTCCATCTTCCAACTGCTTTCCTGCAAAAATGAGACGTTGCTGATCCGGGGGAATTCCTTCCTTATCTTGAATTTTTGCTTTAATATTTTCAATCGTATCTGCCGATTCTACATCCAATGTAATGGTTTTTCCAGTGAGTGTCTTTACAAAAATTTGCATAATATGCTATTAGTTAATATTTTATTTTTAAATCACTTTGTAATTATTGTTGTTAACATAACAAAAATTTCCGGTAATTTATTTTCTTACTAATTTATAATGCCTAAAACAAGGAAATTAAGACGCACGACAAAAAAGAGAGATAATAAAGAGCGTAAACTGGTTATAGGAATTATTAGTGTTCCTTTAACTCCCAATAAAAAATATTTTAAAGTGTGTGGTGATTCGTACATTGCTTCTTCGCATCTTAAGTGGATGAACAAAAATAATGTTGATTTTTTAGTGATACCGTATGATAGCAAAAATTTAAAACATTATTTTGACCGTATTCATGGTTTATACTTACCAAGTGGTGGTGCATTTGCAGGTACGCAGAAAAGGTATTACTCTGCGTGTAAAAAACTCATACAAATGGCAGTAAAGGAAAACGACAAAGGATATTATTTTCCTATTTGGGGTTGCTGTATGGGATTTCAACAGATGCTTATTATTGCAGATGGAAAAGATAACTTAACAACCTTGCTCGGTACATTTGATTCAATGAAAAATTATATGACTAATATTGATTTGACACCTGATGGTAAACGTGCTCGTATAATAAAAGGATTGGATACCAATACGTTTAAGAAAATTACAAGACGTAATTCTACCACTAATAACCATAAAATGGGTATTTCTCCTGAAGAATTTGATGCAAACAGAGGTATTGCGGAGTTTTATAAGAATGTTGGAAATAGTACAGACCGAAATGGGAAAAAATTTGTTGCAATTATAGAAGCACACGATTACCCATTCTATGGTGTTCAGTGGCACCCTGAACGAAATAGTGAAATGGATGCATTTGTCAAGTTTTTTATTAAAGAGATGAAAAAAAACCGGCGTCGCATCAAACACAGTGGCAAAAAACCAATGAGAACGAAGAAAATTAACTGTTTCAATTATAGTGAGGGATTGTATAATAAATGCAATTTTTATTGGCACGAAAGGACATCAGCTCACAATAAAGATATGTGTTCTTATGCACAATTGAAAAATATTAATCCTGGTAGTAATATGATTTAAATAAAAATAAAAAAAGATTTATATCCACTTTTATTTTTTTATTCTACTTTCGGGCATGCTTCTTCTTCATTTTCGCCCTTAAATGCATCTGGAAAGAGATTAACAATCGTAATAAATGCATTTACTACCGGTCTTCATCCCGTCCATAAATGTTTATTTCATAATGACTATCATTTTCATCAAATCCGTTAGAATCAATAACAATGCGAACTGCTAATTCTGTTTCTACACTCATCTTATAACACTTGAGACTGAGAAGTTTATTGCTCTGGAAGGAGTTGCCAAACCGGATCTCACGTACAGAACTCATGAAGAAGGTTGAAAGTATTTCTGAAAAAAATAGAGTATTAGTATTTCAATTTTATTTATTTATAAAATCCTTGATATTTTTCTTGCAAAATTTTTTTCTTTTGTTGATCCTTAATGAATGGGATTAGAGAAATTAATTTTAAACCGACATTTACCAAATAATCATAATCTACTGGAATAACATTATCTAGTACACTTTCATCATAAGCATTAAGATTTTCATAATTTATTGCAAGTGAACCAAAAAAATCATTAAATTTAAATGTTTTCCCAATAACTCTTGACGAAAACTCTACAAAGATTGTTTGTTTTTGATACACAATTCCCATCATAACCCCATGAAGAGACGACGAAATAATATATTTACACGAATTTATTTTATCAATTAATTTTTCATACCTATCTTTTACTTGAATATCAATAAATTTTACTTCAAACCCACTATTTCTTAAATTTGTAACAAGTAATTTAAAATTTGGGTTCTTTCTATCAACATAATGAGGTATTATTCCTATAATATTATCGTTTATTATTGTTTTTTTATTGTAAATACACGGTATTAAAATTAAAGGGTCTCCATAGTTTTCTGGACATTCAATACCAAATTTCAGAAGTTTTTTTCTTGTTTCTGGTCCACGTACAGCAATTACCTTTTTGGGTTTACAATGCAACTTATTTTTTTTTGAATTAAAATTATTACCACCTAAATCACCCTTTTTACTAATAAATCCTGTGCCAAAAATAATTGTATTTGTTTTAACACGATTCATGATACTTCCGGTAGTAATATAATGCGATTTATTGGGTTGAAAAATCACCTTTTTATCGGTTAGTTCGCGCCAAAATCGTTTATTCACTGCATCACCAAAATTTTTATTATCAGATGTCCACAGGTTAATCGCCATTTTATACTATAAAAAATGATTAAATTTTTTAACAATAAATAGTCGTGTTTACACAGTATGTCTCCGGAAAGTGAATGAAATTCGCACACCTTGCACCTTTTTTTCAGGAGGAATTTCGTGCGTAAACTCTTTCTGAAAATCGCCTCCCATCTGAAGCATGCTTCCACTTACCATCGGGAAATCTTGGTATCCCTTTTCGCCCTTTTTGCGAATGCGAAATTTGCGGGTGGCACCCCAAGAAATTGCTACTACTCCACTGTTGTCCAAATTTGCTTCATCGTCGCTGTGTGCCGAAATATAGTCCTCCCCGCTAAAATATTTATTCACCAAAATTCCGTTGTATTCCGTTGCAAAAGTGGCATTGACTAGTGCCAACAATGCCAAAAGTGATGACGTCATAGGTCTTGAGGCAGCAAGTTGACCGGAATATGGATACCCAATACTGTCATTGCTGAAAAATCCAACGCCACGGCGCATGAAACATTCTTTTCCGAACATTCGTCGTAGTGGTGGATTAATATCCAAATTGTCTGTGACATCTGCCACGCATTTTTCAAGTAATTTTTTGTCCGTAAATTCTAGGAATTTGAGGAAGGAACGGTCAGTTTCCATACTGTTTGTCTAAATTACTATTACAGTTTTATAGTAAAAGTAATTCAATTTTTCATTTATTTTTTTGGTTCACACTTTCCAGTTTTCTTATTGCGTCGCGTTCCGTTAGGACAACGTTTTCGTTTTTCAGTCTTGGTGGTTTTGGGTGGAGATGCCGATTTCTTCTTAGGTTTTAATGCTTTCTTGGTTTTTGCAGGAGATAATTGAAGAGAAACAGGAGTATCTACAATACCTTGTCCTCTACTATATTTTTCAATTTCATTAGCGACTAAATCATTGCCAAAAATAGAATCAGTTATCTTTCGTCCTTTAAAAAGTTCGTATAATCCAATCCCAGGACTTTTGTAATATTTGGTTTTCATACCAAGTTTTTTGTTATTTTTCATTTGGTGATGAATAACATCGAGACGTAATTTAAAACGCGACATTTCGGGGTGTTCTGCTTCTCTCTTGGCAAGATCATCACGAACTTCTGTTAAAAGTCCAGGTTTTTTATGTATATTTTTGTTGAATTCACGGAGCAATGCAAGTTTTTCTTTTACTAACTTTGGTCCATAAACGCGTTTTTCTTCCTCGGTGCGTTGACTGGGTTTTGCCCAGTCTATTAATAAATCTTCATTTTCATTTCCTTGTCTTACTTTAAGTGGTGAACCTTTTCCTTTTTCAACCATTCGAACATATCTATCTGTCATTCTTATGTATTTAGTATACATAAAATATACAATAACTAGTTAAATTCTTTATTTACGGCGTTTTCTTGTCCGATTTCTACGTGATTTTTTATTGTGCTTGTGATGTTTTTTGCTCTTTTTGCCTTTCTTGCTCTTTTTGCTCTTTTTGCTCTTTTTGCTCTTTTTGCTTTTTTTGCTCTTTTTGCTCTTCTTGCCTCTTTTACCACCTTCCATTGTAGGGTTTACCGCTTTAAAATGTTCATGGATCTCTTTCAAATGGGCAAGACGTTCACTAATGCCGTCCATTGTTTCTGTGTCCATCATATCATCTTTAAGTGAATCCATAGCACTCATTCCGCGTGGAGCACTATGATGAGGATCTGCACGGAATTCTGGTTGTAAAAGAGTCTTAATGATTTTTTTACCTTCGCCAAGGTCTTCTCTCTGAAGAGCAGTCCCTAATGGTGTATCTCCAGAGTCGTCACCAGTCTGAATATGATTGGCAACAGCTTCGCGACTCTTGAAGTCCTTAGGGTGTTCTAATAAAGTACGAACAACTGGTTCGCTAGAAACATGAACCGCATAATGGATGTGTTTTTTGGGATCAATATCTGAATTTGCCTCAAGAAGATGTTTCATTGCTACGTGGTCTTTATTTTTAATTGCAGCATTAATTTCTCTATTTTTTGGATGCGATGGCATATTATACTATAGAGTGCGAAAAAAAATCAAAATTATAAGATTTTATCTTTTATAATGAAATATTTATTATTTGAATATGACCAAGGAGGACCAAATAATATTATAACTGCATTTAAATATATTATCTTTCTTGCAAAAATAACAAACCGTATTATTGTATTGCCTAAACCTAAACCAATTTATCATTTTGATTGGGGACCTGCTGGAATAATAGAAGACCCAAGTCAATTAAACGAAGATACAATAATTGAAGAAACCTGTATTACAGATATGATAGACTTAAAACCATTTGAAAGTTTTGTAAAAATTATTTCTTTTGCAGAATTTGTTGAACAAAGAAGTGAAATACCAAATTGCGTTATCAATTATGATAATAAATTAAGTGAACGAATTCAAATTAAACCACAAGTATCACGTTTTAGTAAAACAAAAGGAGACCATCGTCCCTATTATTGGAATGCATATGATAATTATTTAGAAAAACTGATTAAAAAAAACAAAATTAAAAAGGATTGGATTTTATATTGTCGGGAAAATTTTAGAATAATTCCTGAGAGAAATGCTCAAAAGTTTGTAGATAAATTACTACAAAAAACTGGACCGAAATATTCTTTTATTCATATTCCTATGGACGAAAATTATAAAATTAAAAAAAAGGAAAGGTATCCAAGAATGTTTGATTTTACAAAGAATTTTAAATTTGAAGATAAAAATCAAAAAATTTGGAGTTTAATTCATAAAAAATTAAAATACCACCCCGATTTTTATACCGTTGTTGAGAATATAATTTTTAATAAAATGAATGGAGATAACTATGATGCACTTCATTGGCGTTATAGTGGTTTTCATCAAAAGAAAGATAAAACTGGAATGGAGATTCTTGAAGATATTAAAAGTAAGGTAAAAAGTAATTTTTTATATATTTCATCTGATAGCACCAATGAAATTTTTAGTGATATTGACCAAACAAAATTTCATTTTAAAATAATATCTTCCAAAGATTTTGAGATAACCGATTACTTAAATAATCCAAAATTTCTATCCTTTATTGAATTATTACTTTGTGTAAAATCATCTATTTTTATTGGAACACATCGTTCCACATTTAGTTGTGAAATTTTAAATACACGAAAAAAAACACAGTATACTTATAAAAACATGAAAGGTTTTATAACTAAAGATAACAAAAATTATTTGATATAAAGTTAATAATGTAAATTAGTCAATGGATACTGAAAACAAAGGTGCTTTAGCAATGGCAATAATTGGAAATAGTCTAAACTTAGGATATAATATTCCTTTTGTTTATTTAGTTTGGAAGAAACGAAGCAGTAAGAATATTTCTGGTACTTTCTTATTATTGCGTTTTTGGGGTAGTATTTCGTGGTTAATATATGCTGTTTTAGTTGCAGATTCATGGGTAGGTATATCATATACGGTAACATTAACTGCAACATGTTTGATATACTATATAAAATTTACGGAACGTAGGAAAAATAGAGAAAATGCAATTGAAGAAAAGGCAGATGAATCGAGTTTCACCACGTCTAAACCAACGTTGAAAATTACGTCAGTTTAGTTGCGACGCGTACCCTTTCTTGATTTTGTACGTCTTTTAGTTTTGCGATGCTTAGTAGACTTGCGATGCTTAGTAGACTTGCGATGCTTAGTAGACTTGCGATGCTTAGACTTTCTACCTCCTGCTAAATCGGGACGATGGTCTATTCTTTCCTCAAGTTGTCGATCTCTGTACTGTCGTTGCGCTGCGTAAGCCGCATTACTTCTATTCCAATCTTCTTGACTCATTGGGGGTGCATCTAATTGAGCACGAAGTCTATTATTCTCATTTTCTTCTCTTCGTCGTTGTCTCTCTGCTTCAATTCTTTCCTGTTCTTGCTGTTGTCTTTGTCGTTGTTCTTCACGTAACGCAACTTGGCGTGCCATCTCCCTCGTCTGTAACTTTTGAAGATTTGCTCTTCTATCACGTGCGCCTTGTTTTCCATATCTTAATCGGTCAAACATTTATATATAGAGAGAAAAAATAATTATTCTTACTTGTAAACAATGTGAAAAGTGATAATTCGTAATGAATATTATAAA
>Ga0213861_10004438_pt1 | contig 11444 bp, 11 predicted proteins | sample PICome_4_FD_160110 | JGI IMG/M metagenome (GOLD analysis project Ga0213861, IMG submission 160110) | Coastal seawater microbial communities near Pivers Island, North Carolina, United States - PICO131 | ecosystem: Environmental > Aquatic > Marine > Coastal | place: USA: North Carolina...
AAAACGGTTGCTAAGAAAACGGTTGCTAAGAAAGCGGTTGCTAAGAAAGCCGTTGCTAAGAAAGCCGTTGCTAAGAAAGCCGTTGCTAAGAAAGCCGTTGTTAAGAAAACGGTTGCTAAGAAAACGGTTGCTAAGAAAACGGTTGCTAAGAAAGCCGTTGCTAAGAAAGCCGTTGCTAAGAAAACGGTTGCTAAGAAAACGGTTGCTAAGAAAGCCGTTGCTAAGAAAGCCGTTGCTAAGAAAGCCGTTGCTAAGAAAACCGTTGCTAAGAAAGCCGTTGCTAAGAAAGCCGTTAGTAAGAAACGTATCAACCGACGCTAATTATTACTTCCATGATCCAATCATTAATTACTGGGAATTATCCCTATACACGAATGCGTCGTGTTAGGCGTCACGATTTCAGCCGACGGCTAGTTCGAGAAAACGCACTGACTGTTGACGATCTAATTCAACCTCTATTCCTTTGTGAGGGAAATAATCATACTGAAGACGTTGCTTCCATGCCGGGAGTGCAGCGATTGAGTTTGGATTTATTAGTGGAAAAGGCCGCAATCCTGGACCAACTGGGCATACCGGCGATAGTATTATTTCCGATTGTTAATTCTGACGCGAAAAGCCTCGGTGCAGATGAAGCGTTTAACCCTGAAGGTCTGGTTCCACGTGCAATTCGTGAGTTGAAGAGACAGCTACCGGAATTAGGAGTGATAACTGATGTAGCGCTGGATCCGTATACAAGTCACGGCCAGGATGGCTTGATCGATTCAACTGGTTATGTTGTTAACGATGAAACTGTAGATGTGCTTGTTAAGCAGGCGTTGTGTCATGCTGAAGCGGGCGCTGATATCATCGCACCGTCGGATATGATGGATGGTCGTATTGCTGCAATTCGTGGCGCATTAGAATCAGCTGATCATAAAAACGTAATGATTATGTCGTATGCCGCTAAATTTGCATCTTCATTCTACGGTCCGTTTCGCGATGCGGTGGGTTCCGCGGGAAATCTCGCTGGTGGAAACAAATTTTCCTATCAAATTGATCCAGGAAATAGCGATGAAGCGCTGCGAGACACGGCTATTGATCTGAAAGAAGGCGCAGATATGGTTATGGTAAAACCGGGCATGCCGTATCTCGATCTAATTCGCCGCGTGCGTCATGAATTAGGCGTGCCAACTATGGCGTATCAGGTTAGTGGTGAGTATGCGATGATTAAAGCTGCATGCGATCACGGTTGGCTGGATGAACAACAGGTCGTTATGGAATCGTTGTTGTGTTTTAAGCGAGCTGGCGCCGATGCCATTTTGAGTTATTTTTCTGAAATTGTAGCACGCTGGTTGCAAGATTAACTGCAAGTCCGAGTACTGCGATTTCTCCCTTTTTTTATTTTCAATTTATTATGTCTACTCCAAAACCGGTTAATATTGTTCTGCATCAGAAATCACGTACTCTGGAAGTTGAGTTTAGCGATGGCAAAAACTTCGTTTTAACAACCGAGTACTTGCGTATTTCATCTCCCTCAGCGGAGGTGCAGGGTCATGGCCCAGGCCAGGCCGTACTTCAGGTTGGCAAAGAAAACGTTTCTATTTCAAAAATAGATCCAGTTGGCTCTTATGCTATATGCCTGCATTTTACTGACGGACACGACACAGGACTATATTCTTGGGAAACATTGTATGATCTTGGCATGAACATGGATGAAAATTGGGCCGATTACCTTAATCGCTTGGCAGAAGCCGGACATTCGCGTAAGACTGCAGATCACCAGAAGAATCTGAACTAGGACGCGGCAGTTAGTTGGAGTTAAATCTATGAGTAGGTCTTCGGAGCAGCAAACCCATTTTGGTTTTAAACAGGTCCCAGAAAGTGAAAAAGCCGGTAAAGTGGGTGAGGTGTTTACTCAGGTAGCCGACAAATACGACATTATGAATGACGTGATGTCGTTTGGCGTTCATCGTTTATGGAAACATTTTGCATGTGCCCAGAGTGGGCTTCGTAAAGGTGGCCGCGCGCTTGATGTTGCCGCAGGCAGTGGAGATCTTTCAAGAGTATTTCGACAACAGGTGGGAGATACGGGTTCAGTCATAATGACTGATATAAACCCTGCAATGCTTATGCGTGGTCGTGATGTGATGACAGATCATGGTGCGGTTGGCAATGTTAGCTACGCAATAACGGATGCCGAAAAATTGGCATTTGATGATAATTATTTCAATTGTGTGAGCATTTCATTTGGATTACGCAACGTTACGCGTATTCCTGCAGCTTTAGAGTCCATGTATCGAGTCCTCAAGCCGGGTGGGAAATTGTTGATTCTTGAATTTTCGAAACCACCGTCGAATTTCGTGAGTAAGTTGTATGATTTATATTCATTCAACGTTATTCCTAAGATGGGCGGATTGGTAGCCAATGATGAAGACAGTTATCAATATCTGGTGGAGTCTATTCGCAAACATCCAGATCAGGAGACATTGGCGTCTATGATGAAGGATGTCGGATTTGAACGTGTTGATTATCATAATTTAAGTCAGGGTGTGGTTGCGCTACATACCGGATATAAATTTTGATACAAATATACATCTTAGATATTTTCTATACACCTGCTATTTGAATTTTCGGAAATCTGATTTTGTCGATAACTGACGTTCAGCTAAGTGTTCTGGAAAACCTGTTGAATCGGGTTATAAAGACCGATCCTGATATGCTAGATCGCCTACATAAAGTAGCTGGTAAGCGTATTGCTTTGCATAGCTACTTAATTTCCGGGTTCGAATTCTGCATTGAGTTTTGGCCCGATGGGATCCGACTTACACGAGATATTGATGGAGTCGATGCCTCAATTAATGCGGGTCCATCAAGTTTGCTGCATGCGGGTTTAATACCGGAAGATAGAAAGCCCTTTAGCGATGGCCGAATCGAAATTACGGGTGATACACGATTAATACAATATTTATCTAGCATCATTCAGGAATTCGAACCTGATTGGCAGGAACCATTATCCGCTCGTGTTGGTGATACGTTAACTTGGCAGTTCGAACAAATAGTTCACAAGGCCGGGAGTTTTGGTTCGCGTTTGACAGAAAAAATTCGTCTTGATTCTGGCGAATATCTTCGTGAAGAATCAAGAGTTCTAGCAGGTGAAGTTGCTGTTGGTCGTTTTACTGATGGCGTTGACGAAGTATTAGCAGATTTTGAACGTTTGAATCAACGTATCAAAAGTATAGAAAAGCGGGTTAACAGGATCGAAGTAGATAAATGAATTTTCGCAAGCTTTCTCGAATACGATTTATCGCAAAAGTACTGATAAGACATGGTCTTGATGAGCATATCGATACCTTTCAGCGTTTACGTGGCGTTCGTTGGTTGCTCAAATTGCATCCTGAGTATTGGCGTCGTGATTTTACTCGACCCCGGGGCGCAAGGTTACGACAGGCACTTGAAGAATTGGGCCCGGTATTTGTTAAGTTTGGTCAAATGTTGTCCAGTCGACCGGATTTACTTCCAGATGACATCGCCCGTGAGCTTACTTTGTTGCAGGATAAGGTAACACCGTTTTCCGGCGAAGAGGCAAGGGAACTGATTGAGCAAGCATTAGAACAACCGATCGAAGCTATTTTTACTAACTTCAATTCGGTGCCTCTTGCCTCAGCATCTGTTGCCCAAGTACATACAGCCGAGTTGTCCGAAAATCAGCAGGTTATTATTAAAGTCTTACGACCGGGTATTGAAGCCGTTATTCAACGTGACCTTGAAGTACTCTATTTACTAGCAAGCTTGGCAGAAAAATACTGGTCCCAAGGTAAACGCTTAAAACCAGTAGAGATCGTTGGCGAGTACGATAAAACCATTCATGATGAATTGGATCTCGTTCGAGAGGCATCTAATGCCAGCCAATTGCGACATAATTTTAAAGATTCAGATTTGCTTTATGTTCCCGAGGTGTATTGGGAGTTAACCCGTAAGAATGTCATGGTTATGGAACGTATCCATGGTATTTCCATTAGGGAGCTTGATACCCTAAAGGAATTGAATATGGATTTGCGTAAGCTCTCCCACAATGGTGTCGAGATTTTCTTTACCCAGGCTTTCCGGGATGGTTTTTTTCATGCTGATATGCACCCTGGCAATATATTTGTCAGTGAAGATGGCGAGTATCGTGCAGTTGATTTCGGTATCATGGGCACGCTAAGTGATGCCGACAAACGGTATTTAGCTGAAAACTTTCTAGCCTTTTTTAATCGCGACTATCGTGCCGTAGCGGACGCTCACCTACGTGCTGGTTGGGTGCCATCGGATACTCGAGCTGAAGAATTCGAGGGTGCAATACGAGCGGTTTGTGAACCGATTTTTGCAAAACCCATAAGTGAAATCTCATTCGGGCGCTTAGTAATGAGTTTGTTTCAAACGGCGCGTCGATTTAACATGCCGGTTCAGCCCCAGTTAGTATTGCTACAAAAGACATTATTTAATATTGAAGGACTTGGCCGTCAACTTTATCCCGAGCTTGATTTGTGGGACACCGCAAAGCCTTTTCTTGAGCGTTGGATGAGTGAACAGGTAGGGCCGCGTGCCGCAATTAATGGAATACGTCGAGAATTACCGCGCTTTATGTCTCTGGGCCCCGAAATGCCGGGTTTGGCTTATGAGTTACTGCGCCGGGTTCGTGATAACGAGTTTCAGGTTTCAAGTCGATCTGAGGATATACGAGATTTGCGGGTTGCTATGGAAAAAAACCAACGACGTACTGTTATTGCGATAACAGGGTGTACGTTTTTGGTGATTTCAGTTGTCATTTATTTATTGGATAAAGACTTGGCTCAGTATGCTGGCGTCCCGCTGGCAAGTTGGATTACAGGTGGTTTCGGTGGCATATTAATCGGAAAAACCTTGTGGGATCGCTAGGCCGTGACCGTAAAGTTCTTGCAACCCCATCAATCTATATGATAGCGTTGAGGTTCTCGTAGCCAAACTCGTCGCGAGGCGGGGACGGAAAGCCACGGGTCTCATAGAGACAGCCGGGTTGCCAGCGATTAGTATCTATCGTTGTACCCTATCTTACCCTCCATGATTCGTAGTTTTACGACGATCGATATTCTCGTTCGCAGTGGCTATTGTGTGAGTTCGGTTAGCTGGAACTCATAAGTGAATTAATTTGTTACGGAGAGTGACGCAACCTGAAAGGGTTGTTTGGGGTACAGGCGATAAAAAGAAACACGGTCTTAAAAAATCATAGTTTCTATACTACAAAAAATAAGGGAGTTTCTCCCACAAGCCCTGCAAATTTCTGATTTGCAGGGCCTTTTTTTTCCATCAATAACTAAGGAAATTATGGAGTTCTTTCGATTAGCGATCGGGTTTTGGTAATCAGTCTTTCTGGCGAACCAATTTTGTAAATAGATTTGTACAAAGCGGACGGAAATAAGATTGACTAAGGTTGCATTAGGATATAGTCCAAATTACTGTTCATTCGTATTTGCGCAGGGCACACAGTATTGTGCAGCAGGATCAATTTCTAGTCGTCCGACGGCGATAATTTCCCCACATGCTTCACAATACCCAAAGTCGTCATTCTCAATTCGAATAAGCGCTTCATCCATTCTTTTGATATCTACAGCTCTTCGTCGGCGTGCTTCAAGTGTCATTTCATGACCTTGCATGGCATCCATCCTGGATAATCGACCGACGCGTGACTGATCTAGTTCAACGCCCTCTGGTATTTCTGCATTTTGTAATTGCAGGTTTTTTCGGGTTTTTATTATGAGAGTTCGAAAAAATTCGATGTCCATAATGGTAATTTTATAAAGTAGTTAAAAAAATAAACCAACAAATCAATAGAAAAGATAGAATGCACCATACCTGTGAAGACCGCAACCTTAACGACTTCGCAAACATCGGATCTACATCTACTTTATGAATTTAGCTAGGAACCGTAAATTATTTATTAGTTTTGGCGAGTCACAGTACTCGTATTTTGAGCGAGGCCTCTGCGGTGGTTTCGTTATTTCCATAGAATCGACTGGTATTGTAAATGAGCAATTTAAAAGCAGCCTTTGAACGACAGGAGTTTGTCGTAACCTGTGAACTTAGTCCACCCAAAGGCACAGAACTAGCACCGCTGTTCAGTAAAGCTGACGCTTTGAAAGACAAGATAACGGCATTTAATCTTACGGATTCTGCAGCAGCACGTATGACGTTGGATCCCACAGTGGCGGGTTATGAACTGCATAAGCGGGGTATTGAACCAATTGTCCAGTTTACCTCTCGAGATAAGAATCGTCTGGCTATTCAAAGCGGCATGCTGGGCGCAGATGTTTTGGGTATTCCCAATCTTGTAATTATGGGTGGTGATCCACCGAAAATCGGTGATCATCCAGAAACAAAGGGCGTCTACGATCTGTTTGCTTCTCAACTGATAGAAGCCGGGGTTGCATTGAATAGTGGTCACGATTTGGCTGGTAATGAAACTAAGGGTTCAACAAGCTTATATATTGGCAGTGTTTTTAATCCGGGCGCGACAGATATGGAAGGTGAGGTCACTAATACTCATCGAAAAATTGATGCAGGAGCCGAGTTTTTCCAAACCCAGGCCATTTATGAAACTGATGGCTATCACCAGTTCATGGATAGTTTAGACCGAGGCAATATCAATACGTTGGCGGGTATTATTCCGATAAAGTCGGTAAAAATGGCAACTTATATGAATGAGCGTGTACCCGGCATCGATATTCCGCAGCACATGCTGGATCGAATTGCTCAAGCTGAAGCCGATGATCGCGTACTTGACGAGAGCATGGCAATTGCAGCTGAAACTATAGCGGCGATAAAAGATCACTGTCAGGGCATTCATATCATGGCCATTGGCTGGGAAAAACACATACCTGCATTACTGGAACGAGCTGGCTTGTAAAATCTGATACATATAGTTAAGTGTTTAACTGACGAGGATGTCAGCATTGAAACAAACAGCTCTAGTAACTGGGGCCAGCAGTGGGATTGGCAAGGCGATTGCGCAAACTTTACAATTCCGCGGAATGCAGGTTTATGCATTGGGTCGTAATCGTGAAGCGTTGCAGCAGTTACAGTCTGAAGTTGGGGTTATACCACTGGTTTTAGATATTACTGATTTTTCTCAGCTTCGTGCCGGGTTGCAGGATCTGAGATTTGACGTGGTGGTGAATAATGCCGGTATTATGGCTCCGGTGGGGGCATTTAACTCATTGAGCGACGAATCAATTGAGAGCACGATTGGAGTTAATGTAACCTCGGCAATATTGCTTACCCGTATAGTCGTAACGTCTATGTTAGAAAATAAATGTGGGCACATCTTCTTTACGGGATCAACTGCCGGGCACGGTTCATTTCCAAATATGGCAGTATACGCGGCATCAAAGCATGCGGTGCATGGCTTTGCCGGGTCATTACGCGCCGAGTTAGCCGGTAGCGGAGTAAAAGTAACTGAAATTGTTGCCGGTCGAGTCGAAACCAACCTCTATGAGCCGATAATGGGAAAAAACAAAAGCAAGTCGTTATATAAAGATTTTGCGCCCGTGGCGCCTCAAGATATTGCCACTATGCTGGAATCCATACTGGACATGCCCGGCCATGTAGATATCAGCCGATTTGATATCGTACCCCACGCTCAATATGTTGGCGGTGGTGGTCATCGTAAAACCTAATCAAGACTGGAGATTAGCCTGTGAAAGATTTGAATGTCCTGATTGTTGGCGGCGGCTCCGGATTAGGAGCGTTGACGGCACAATTTTGTGTTCGTGATGGCGCCTTAGGAGTCGGTATTATGGATGTCAATGGGGATTCAGCTACAGTAGTAACCAACACTCTCGAGGGCGTTGCAACGTGTGCGGTTGAGGCTGATATCAGCACTCGAAACAGTGTAGAAGCTGGTTTTTTAGAGGTTGTGAAAAACCTTGGTGTGATTGACGTAGTAATAAATTGTGCAGCTATATATCCGCGAAAGCCCATCTTAAGTATTTCTGATGAGGATTGGGACCTTTCTAATGGAATCAACATAAAGGGTACCTACCATGTAATGGTTGCGTCTATTCAGCATATGCGTGAGCAGCCTATCAAAAACAAAGTGCGTGGACGGATAGTGAATATTTCATCGGTAGATGCATTTAAGGCGCATCCACAAAATGCCCACTATGCGGCTACAAAAGCTGCAGTTGTGAGCCTTACTAAATCTTTTGCGGCAGAGGTTGCGTCTGACAATATTTTGATTAACTCTGTTGCACCGGCCGGTATGGCAACTGAAAAGGCGAAAGCATCCGGAATCGTACAGGAGTTAGCCCAAGCAAGTCCTTTGGGTAGAGGTGCAGAAGTAGAAGAAATAGCTGAATGGGTAATGATGGCAGCGGGTACTAAAAATACCTTTATGACGGGGGAAAATATTATTGTCTCTGGTGGCTATATTTATGCTTGATGCAAATTTACATAACGAGTATTTAGATAGAAAAGAAGAACTTCTACCTATATAAATATTTACTACTGTATATAATATATACAGTAGTAAATATTGATGATAATCGTGTTCTTGAAGTGATTTAGATGATGGAGACGGGAGAGGTTAGTTCGGTAGTTCAATTTCTGTCAGTCTATTTCTCATGTTCGTATTTTTCTCAAAACGGTTTTAATTTCGTCACACAGAGCATCTAGTCGTAGGTTGGGCTGAGAGACGAAGCCCAACACTTCCATTTACTTCCTAAAAACCATCATATCTAATAAAAGCACCGACTCTGATTCTAAAGTAGTTTATAAAATCAGTTTTCTGAGTTCGCCATATACCAGTCACAAAATTGTGTGCAAAATTTTTCATCGCTTGAAAACGGTCCTGGACGATAATGTTCTGACTTTGCTCCAGCGTTCATGGACATACACAATCCTACATCCTCTTGATTGGTGACCTTCCAAGCTTCGGTCATATGTTCTTCCGTGTAGTCTTCGCCCTCAACGGCGTCATTCGCGACTATCCAGCTAGTATAGAGTTCGCAGCGGTCTGTACTTATTGGTAAGACCCAGTTTGTAGATATATGATCAGAAGCAAAGTGTATCCAAGCGTTCGGATTAAACCAAAATGAGAGCGTACTTTCATCAGGATCTCGCCCTGCAAATGGTCCAATCGTCTTTTTGCTTACCGGTTTACCATCAAAGCTAATTGACTTAAAACCTTCAGCCATAGGATATCTAGCCACTCTAACATCACTGCTAGTGTCGAATGCATCCTCCTTCCACTGAAGTCCTAGTTTCTCCCATCGATCAGCTGAGTTCTTGAGTAAATTCTCGTAGCCGGGTGTCACTGCGCCATTAAAACTTGAAGGGTCAAACAGCTTTACTAGTTGTTTATGATTAACCGAGCAGTGGCAACACTCCCTATTATTAATCATTACCATCAGCCAATTGGCATCAATAGTTTCTCGATGGTGAAAGGCTAGTTTATATTCACCACTTTCACCGAGCTTAAATGGACTAGTGTAAGGGGAGAGCACTGTTTCAGCATTACTAATATCTTCCTCATTGGGCTCTGAATGTAGACAGGCAAACAACATCCCGTCTATTTCTCTCAATGGGATTTGATCAAGGCCAAAGTTCTTTTTCTCCGTTTCATGGAACTCAGTAGACATCCTAGATGCATAACTGAGTCCCCCGCCATTTAGCTTATATGCCCATTGATGATTAGGACATATTATCCGACTAGCACATTGACCAACATCGTTGTTTACCAGTCTGGCACTTTGGTGTGCACATCTATTAACGATACACCGAATTTTGTTATCAGTACCATGGACAAGGAAATATTCTTCGTCAAACAGAGTAAATTTAAAGTAATCACGTGGTTTGGATACATCGCCCCTTGTACCAACGAAAAACCATTTATTAGTGAATAAAGTTTTCATCCGAGATAGATCAGAAATCACGTGGGATGGAAAACCTCTTCCAGAGATGTATGTCATTCTTTACACTAGCTATCGATTTAGATTCGAGCAAGTATATTGGAAAGAGTATTGAGTAAACTGATTTATAGGCGACTGATTATTAGTTGTTTTGTTAGGGGGATTAAATGCTGAGGCTCAAGATATTCTTAATCGATGACTTGGTTATTAGGTGCTATTGGTAAATACAGGAGTTTTTTTCTTAGCTATACCGGATTCGGCGTGCCTTCCAATAACGTTTGGACCAATAGCTTGAGCTTAGTGAGGAGCGAGTTACACCCACACGTTCGGAGACGTGCATAAAATTACCTTTCCCTACGTAAATACCGACGTGATATTTACGCCAGCCGGTTTTAAAAAAAACCAAATCGCCTGTTTGTAGTTTGCTTTGTTGTACGCGTTTGCCCAATTCCGCCTGTTGTCGAGTGTGTCTTGGTAGATTTAGGTTAAATACGGACTTATAGGTAATTTTTACAAATGCGGAACAATCCAAACCCGCCTGATTATTACCGCCCCAACGGTAAGGTGTTCCGTGCCACTGCTGATAGTGGGCCATTAGATTGCTGACGTCCTGATTCGAAGCAATATTTCTACCACCACCACAGCCACTAACGAGAAGGGCTATAGCAAATAGTATGGTTATACTTTTCAGAATAGCTTTGATGAGAAATCAGCCGTTATTTTTGAGAGACCCCTATTGTGCCCTCTAAGATATTTTTCGTCTACTAATCAATGTGTTCTAACAAATTTTTAATCCCTTCTCTTATCATTTCTCGGTTCGCACAGGAAAAACTGGGCTGCATCGTGTCTGTCCTATGTGGGGTTGTATAGCCCTAGTATTACCCTTTTGAAATTATTTTTTTAGCTACAGTCATGCATTACAATTGGGGATAACTGTACTGTTATTTTTGTTGATATTTGAGAAGAAAATTAGATGAAGCCTGAAAGTATAGAAACTGCTGCTGCATTATTTGTGGAGGCTCGTGCCGGCGATAAGCACATGCAAGGTTTACCTATGGAATGTGTTCCTGAAACTACCGGCGAAGGATATTTAATTCAGGCTGCGGTTGCTGAACAGCTTTCGTTAAAGCAGGTTGGCTGGAAGCTGGCAGCGACGAATGTATCCGGGCAAAGACATATTGGTGTAAATGCTCCGATTATAGGTCGTCTGTATGCGGATGTGGTCTATGACGCACCGGCTACCATTCTGGTGCGCAATAATAAAATGCGGGTTGCTGAGGCGGAGTTCACATTTAAGGTTGGTCGCGATGTGCCACCTGTTGTGAATCGGACTCGTGAGCAGGTTATGGATTTTATCGACGCATTGTTTCCCGCTATCGAACTGCCCGATTCGCGTTTCGTGGATTTTATTGCTGCGGGTGGTGCGTCACTTGCGGCCGATAACGCATGCGCTAGAGAGTTTGTATTAGGCGAACAAGTCATGGGCCGTTGGCGAGAGATAGCCCTTGATAAATATGCCGTATCGGTAAAAGTTAATGGCAA
>Ga0213861_10004440_pt1 | contig 11443 bp, 11 predicted proteins | sample PICome_4_FD_160110 | JGI IMG/M metagenome (GOLD analysis project Ga0213861, IMG submission 160110) | Coastal seawater microbial communities near Pivers Island, North Carolina, United States - PICO131 | ecosystem: Environmental > Aquatic > Marine > Coastal | place: USA: North Carolina...
CGGCTTCTCACAGACCGACTGGCCAGGTTGTGAGCACCGCAATCACCCTGGCGGGGCCAGAGCAACTGTCGATCCTGCTTGGGCTGGTCGAACGGCGCGCGACCGAGGCCGGCGGACCTGCCTGGGACGATGCCGATCAGGCCCGGGCCACGCGGGCCATCGACCCGCTTTTGTCGGGGGGGGAGTTGGGCGCCGCCTGGCTGATCGGTCCGACGCGGGCGCCCTTGGGCTACGCGATCCTGACCTTCGGCTGGTCGCTCAGCCTGGGCGGACGCGAGGCCTGGGTCGAAGACCTCTACATCCGGCCCTCTGTGCGGCGGCGGGGCATCGGGACAGAGGTGCTGCACGCCATCGCCGTCTCGCTGCGCAAGGCAGACGTCAAGGCGCTTCAGGCACGGATACCGGCTCAGGACGGGGTGCAAACCGGGTTCTTGTCAGGGGCAGGCTTTTCCATCGATCACCGGCTCGCCTTGATGACGGACCATCTTTAGGGCCGCGATCAGCTCCGGGAAGGGCGGTTTATCAACACGATGCCCAACGCCACAAGGCACAGGGCCAGGATCAGCGCCGGACCCACAGCCTCGCCCAGCAAGAGCCATCCCAGCCCCACGCCAAAGACCGGGGCCAGGAAACTGAACGAGGCGACACCGCCGGACGGGTAGATCGACAACAGCCACAGCCAGAACACGAACCCCGCGCTCACCACGATCACGATCTGGAAGGCCAGCCCCCACAGGTGGATCGGCTGCACATCGCGCAACAGGTCCCCGAACAAGGGCGCCAATAACAAAAGAACCGGCGCCGAAATCGCCACCTGCCACATCAACTGCATTTCCGGACGGGCCAGACGCAGGGGCGAGACTTTGGCCAACAGACCCACGGCAGCCCAGGTCATCGCCGCCCCAAGGGCTGCCATATCCCCCAAAAGGGACGCCTGCCCATCGCCCCGGTTCAACAAGGCAACGGAGACACCGGCAAGGGCAAAGGCAAGGCCCGCCACCTTGCGGCGGGTCAACCGCTCGCCCGGGATCAGGACATGGGCCCCCAGCGCCATCCAGACCGGCATGGAATAAAAGATCACGCTGCTGCGCCCCACGGTCGTCAGATCAAGGGCGACAAACAGGCAGATGAACTCGACCGAAAACCCGATCCCCGCCAAAAGACCCGCAATGCGCACCGGCCGGGGACCAAGATCCAGCGGAATGCCCCGCAACCGCATCCACAACAGCACGCAGAGCACCGCCCCCGCCGACCGCAGCCCGGCAAAGAACACCGGTTGCAGGCCACCGGTCGTCACCTTGATGACCACCTGGTTAAAGGCCAGCAGAAGGGAAAATCCGGTCAGGGCGATCGCCCCAAATGTATCTATGTGGTCTTTGCGCTGCATGCCCGACCGACTGACCGGCCCGTCAGGCGAAGTCAATCACCCATCTTCGGATCGCAAATATCCCGGGGGGCGCCGCAGGCGCGGGGCAGAGCCCCTGATCAAACTCAAAAGGAATGCGCCGTAGGCGCTCTATCGGATACCACCAACGTCCCCTCGCGGATCTGTGACCGCGAGGGGAGATTGTGGTGTCAGTCCGTCACGCGGACCGCGGCCATCATGTCGGGCTGGCCGATCACGGCGCCGTTCTGGCCCTGGCCGCGCTTGATCGCGTCCAGCACCTCGAGACCCGAGGTGACTTCGCCCACGACCGTGTACTGGCCGTTCAGGAACGACCCTTCGGCGAACATGATAAAGAACTGGCTATTGGCCGAGTTCGGGTCTTGTGACCGGGCCATGCCGACGACGCCGCGGGCAAAATTGATGTCGGAAAACTCGGCAGGAAGGTCCGGGCGGGCAGACCCGCCCATGCCCGCACGCCGCATGTCATCGCCCATGCGACCGAATTCGACATCGCCCGTCTGGGCCATGAAACCTTCGATCACCCGGTGGAACACCACCCCGTCATAGGCGCCTTCCGCGGCCAGCGCCGTGATCTGGGCGACATGGGCCGGGGCCACATCCTCGAACAGGTCGATGACGATGGTCCCGTTGGCCTCGCCCTGGACATCGATCTCGATCCCCGTGGCCGCGACGGGACCGGCCGCCAGGATCGCCAAAAGTGCCAGGCTATGCATCGGACTACGCTTCGCCCTACGCATCGGCGGCCACCTTGACGCTGATCATCCGGTCGGGAGAGGCCGGTGGCTCGCCCTTGGTGATGGCGTCGACATGCTCCATCCCAGAAATGACCCGCCCGTAAACGGTGTACTGGCCATTGAGGAAATGGTTGTCCTTGAAGTTGATGAAGAATTGCGAGTTGGCCGAATTCGGGCTCGAGGACCGGGCCGCACCCAGAGTGCCCCGGTCATGGGGCAACTTGGAAAACTCGGCCGGAAGATCGGGCAGGTCCGATCCGCCTGTGCCGGCGCGGCGAAGGTTGAAGTCCTTTTCCATGTTGCCATTGGCCACATCGCCGGTCTGGGCCATGAAGCCGTCGATCACCCGGTGAAAGCAGACGTTGTCATAGGCGCCAGCGCGGGCCAGCTCTTTCATGCGTGCGGTGTGCAACGGGGCCACGTCGGCCAGCAGTTCGATGACGACGTCGCCGCCTGCCAGCGTCATGACGATTGTGTTCTCGGGGTCTTTGATCTCGGCCATCTGGCGCTCCTTGGTGCAAGTTTCGGCGCAACTTAGGCGCAGGGGGCCAGAATGCCAAGCAGCGGAGGTTGACCTGAGCCGCCCTTGAGGCCACGAAGTGGTGAGATCGCAAACCAAGGAAGTACCGATGACCTGGAAGACCCTCGACGACATGGATCTGGACGGCAAGCGGGTGTTGGTGAGGGTGGACATCAATGTCCCCGTCGAAGACGGGCGTGTCACCGACGCCACCCGCATCGAACGCATTGTCCCCACGGTCAAGGATATCCTGGCCAAGGGCGGCAAGCCGATCCTGATGGCCCACTTTGGCCGCCCCAAGGGACAGGTTGTCCCCGAGATGAGCCTGGCCGTCACCCTGCCCGCCCTTGAGGCTGCTCTGGGCCAGCCGGTCCGCTTTGCCGATGGCAAATATGCCGATGCTGTCGCCGCCATGGCCCCCGGCGAGATCCTGCTGATCGAGAACCTGCGTTTCGCGCCGGGCGAGGAAAAGAACGATCCCGCCTTTGCCGCCCGCCTTGCCTCGCTGGGCGATGTCTATTGCAACGACGCCTTCTCGGCCGCCCACCGCGCCCATGCCTCGACCGAGGCGCTGGCCCGTCTGCTGCCCGCCTGTGCCGGTCGCCTGATGGCGGAAGAGTTGGGGGCCCTGGAAAAGGCCCTTGGCGCACCCGAGCGCCCTGTGGTGGCAGTGGTCGGAGGGGCCAAGGTGTCGACCAAGCTGGACCTGTTGGCCAACCTCGTGACCAAGGTCGATACGCTGGTGATCGGCGGCGGGATGGCCAACACGTTTCTGGCCGCGCAAGGGATCGATGTGGGCAAGTCGCTGTGCGAGCATGATCTGGCCGACACCGCCCGCGACATCCTGGCAAAGGCCGAGGCCGCAGGCTGCACCATCCTGCTGCCCACCGATGTCGTGGTCGCCCGCGAATTCAAGGCAGGCGCCGACAATGAGGTCGTGCCCGCGGACGCCTGCCCGGCCGATGCCATGATCCTGGACGCCGGTCCCGACAGCGTCGCCCGCATCGCCACCGCCCTAGGTGCCGCCAAGACACTTGTCTGGAACGGCCCGCTCGGTGCCTTTGAAATCGCTCCCTTCGACGCTGCCACAGTTGCCGCCGCGAAAGAGGCCGCCCGGCTGACGCAGGCCGGACAGCTCATCTCGGTTGCTGGTGGCGGGGATACGGTGGCCGCGCTGAACCAAGCCGGAGTGGCGGACGACTTTTCCTATGTTTCCACCGCAGGCGGTGCCTTCCTGGAATGGATGGAGGGCAAGGTCCTGCCCGGTGTCGCTGCCCTCGGCTAGCCCCAAAAAATAGCAAAGGCGGTTGCGCTAACAGAATTGCAACCGCCCCCCGGCCCGTCCTATTCCCTGCGCAACATGCACTTTTGCAAGGGAAGCCCACGATGAAGACGACCAGAGCCGTCCAGAAGATACTGAGCAACTACGAGGGTGAAAACCCGGGTGTTAAGGGCAATCTGGCCCGTATCCTGATGGAAGGCAAACTGGGCGGCACGGGCAAGCTGATCATCCTGCCCGTCGATCAAGGGTTCGAACACGGACCAGCCCGGTCCTTTGCACCGAACCCGTCAGGCTACGATCCCCATTACCACTACCAGCTTGCCATCGACGCGGGCCTCAGCGCCTACGCAGCCCCCCTTGGGCCGCTCGAGGCTGGTGCCGATACGTTCGCAGGCCAGATCCCTACGATCCTCAAGGTCAATTCGGCCAACTCGCTGATGTCGGACACGGCTGGCAAGAACCAAGCCCTGACCGCCAGCGTCGACGATGCCCTGCGGCTTGGCTGTGCGGCGATCGGCTTTACGATCTATCCTGGTTCCGACATGGCCATCGACATGATGGAAGAGATCAAGGAGATGCGCCGCGAGGCGGCCTCCAAGGGGATTGCCACCGTGATCTGGTCCTACCCGCGCGGCGAAGGTGTGACCAAGGACGGCGAAACCGCCATCGATGTGGCGGCCTATGCCGCCCATATGGCAGCCCTGCTGGGGGCCCATATCATCAAGATCAAGCTGGGCACCGACCACCTGATGCTGCCCGAGGCCAAGAAGGTCTACGAGGCGCAGGGCATCGACATTTCGACCCAGGCAGCACGCGTCCGCCACTGCGTGCAATCGGTCTTTGACGGCCGCCGGATCATCGTGTTCTCGGGCGGAGCGGCCAAAGGGGCCGACGCGGTTTACGACGACGCCCGTGCGATCCGCGACGGTGGCGGCAACGGGTCGATCATCGGGCGCAACTCGTTCCAGCGGTCGCGGTCCGACGCCCTCGATATGCTGGGCAAGCTCGTCGACATCTACAAGGGCAAGGCCTGACGCCGCGCCATCGGGCCAGCCCCTGACAGGGCTTGCCCGAACCGATGCCGTCTTACATGCTGCACGCATTCTGGAGCGGGCGAGGCATGACCATGAGGCACCATATCACACCCAGACCGGCCGCCCTGCTTTGTCTCAGCAGCGCGGCCGTTTTGCTACTGGCCTCCTGCGAAGGCGCGACCGACACCACCGACGACACGCTCCCGGAGCTGGAATTTGTCGCGTTGGTTGGCGAACCCGAACGTCCCCTGCCCATCATCGGCGCGATCCCCGCCACCTATGACGGCGTTCCGGTCCTGTGGCAGACGCTGGATTTCTCACTTGGCGCGATAGACCCTTCTGCCAACCTGTCGCGATATGATGGCACGGTTAGCCTGTATCTGGGCGGCCATCTGCCCGGACAGGACTTTCGCGAGAACTACGGTCGATTGCGCATTGAGGCAGAACTGCCCGCAGGCCCCGTCCCCGGTCCGGCCAAGGTAATCGAGATCGCCGTTATCGATGTGCCGGGCTACGACGCGCCGCGCTACGTCGGCGGGGCGGACGCAAAGCTTGAGATGACGGCGATCTCGCCACCGACCGACGAGTTCAGCGTGTTTGGCCAGATCTCGGGCAACTTTTCAGCCACCCTATGCCGGGCCGAAAGCCAGACAGCGACGCCTGACCGTGGCGACTGCAAGACCATCGAGGGGACCTTTGAAACCGAGGCCTCGTTCGAGAGTTTACGTTAAATTAGCACTTTCGGGATTCACAAACCGAATCAGATGTGCGATTCTGCTTCAAACCGCCCGATTAGAGGCGATCCATGAGGCAGACCCATGACCCGACGCAGCCGCCCAGCCCTTGGCTCCGTGCTTTTTCTTGTCACGATGCTTTTGCTGGCGCTCTATTTCACCTTTGCGGCCCTTCAGGGCAACTACGGCGTATTCCGCCGCGCCGAGGTTGAGGGCGAGGCCCGGCAATTGCGACAAGAGCTTGCCACGCTGACAGCTCAGGTTGACCGGATGGAAAACCTGACACGGCGGTTGTCGGACGACTACCTTGACCTCGATCTGCTGGACGAACAGGCCCGCGACGTGCTGGGCATGATCCGCACCGACGAGATCGTTATCCGCTAGCCCCTGCTGCCAGCCCCGGATGCCAGCCCCGGATGCAGACCGGCCATGCACCCTGCGAAGGGCGCAGCGTCAGAAAGCCCCTACCCTTGCCCAGACGACTCCTGTAAAGATGGTTTAAAGCTAAACTATCTTGCACAATCGAGGAGCCGCGACCGATGGCGACAAGAAAAGCCGCTGCAAAGCCAAATGTCTCAGCCGAGGAATTACTGGGCCACTACCGCGAAATGCTGTTGATCCGGCGGTTCGAGGAAAAGGCGGGCCAGCTTTACGGCATGGGCCTCATCGGCGGGTTCTGCCACCTCTACATCGGACAGGAAGCTGTCGTTGTAGGCCTCGAGGCCGCCGCAGAGGAAGGCGACAAGCGCGTCACATCCTACCGCGATCACGGGCACATGCTGGCCTGTGGCATGGACCCCAAGGGTATCATGGCCGAGCTGACAGGCCGGGAGGGCGGCTTTTCCAAGGGCAAGGGCGGCTCCATGCACATGTTTTCGAAGGAAAAGCACTTTTACGGCGGCCACGGCATCGTCGCTGCCCAGGTGCCGATCGGGGCGGGCCTTGCCTTTGCAGACAAGTACCTCGGCAACGGCCGCGTGACGTTCGCCTATTTCGGAGATGGCGCCGCCAACCAGGGCCAGGTCTATGAGACCTACAACATGGCCGAGCTTTGGGACCTGCCCGTCGTCTTCGTGATCGAGAACAACCAGTACGCCATGGGAACAAGCGTCAAACGCTCGACCAAGTCCAAGACCCTGTGGGAGCGTGGCGCCGCCTACGGCATTCCGGGCGAAGAAGTCGACGGGATGAGCGTTCTGGCCGTCAAGGAAGCCGGGGAACGGGCCGTCGCCCACTGCCGCGCCGGCAAAGGCCCCTACATCCTTGAGGTAAAGACCTATCGCTATCGTGGCCACTCCATGTCGGACCCGGCCAAATACCGGACCCGCGAAGAGGTCCAGAAGATGCGCGATGAGCGGGACCCCATCGAACAGGTGCGCCAGATCCTGCTGACCGGCGCACATGCCACCGAAGATGACCTCAAGGCCATCGACAAGGAGATCAAGGAAATCGTCAACGAGGCGGCTGAGTTCTCCAAGGAAAGCCCGGAGCCTGCTTTGCTAGAGCTTTGGACAGACATTTACGCAAACGAAGTTCCGCAGGAGGCTTGATCGATGGCAACTGAAATTCTCATGCCCGCGCTTTCGCCCACCATGGAAGAAGGCACTTTGGCAAAATGGCTCGTCAAGGAAGGTGACACCGTCGCCGCCGGTGACATTCTGGCCGAGATCGAAACCGACAAGGCCACGATGGAGTTCGAGGCCGTCGATGAAGGTACGATGGGCAAGATCCTGATCGCCGCCGGAACCGAAGGCGTCAAGGTCAACACCCCCATCGCTGTGCTGCTGGACGAAGGCGAAGACGCCTCTGCCGCGCCCGCCGCTGCCGCCCCTGCGGCGGCCCCCGCGGCGGCCCCCGCTCCGGCCGAGGCTGAGGCCAAGGCTGAGCCGGCACCAGCGCCGGCCGCGGCCAAGACCCCCGCCGCGCCAAAGGCCGACAAGTCGCCCGACTGGCCCGAAGGCACCGAGACCAAGACCCAAACCGTCCGCGAAGCGCTGCGCGACGCCATGGCCGAAGAGATGCGCCGCGACGACACGGTCTACCTGATGGGCGAAGAGGTGGCCGAATATCAGGGCGCCTACAAGATCAGCCAAGGCCTGCTCGACGAATTCGGGGCCAAGCGGGTGATCGACACACCGATCACCGAACATGGTTTTGCCGGGATCGCCGTAGGCGCGTCCTTCGGTGGCCTGCGCCCGATCGTGGAGTTCATGACGTTTAACTTCTCGATGCAAGCCATTGATCACATTATCAACTCTGCCGCCAAGACGCTTTATATGTCCGGCGGTCAGATGGGGGCACCGATGGTGTTCCGTGGGCCCAATGGCGCCGCTGCCCGAGTGGGTGCCCAGCACAGCCAGGACTATGCCGCCTGGTACATGCAGATCCCCGGCCTCAAGGTGGTGATGCCCTACACGGCCTCGGATGCCAAAGGTCTGCTCAAGACCGCGATCCGCGACCCGAACCCGGTCATCTTCCTCGAGAACGAAATCCTGTATGGCCGCAGCTTTGACGTGCCGGTCATGGACGACTTTACCGTTCCCTTCGGCAAGGCTCGTATCGCCCGCGAAGGATCGGACGTCACCATCGTGTCCTTTGGCATCGGCATGACCTATGCGCTCGAGGCCGCTGAAAAGCTGGCCGCTGACGGGATCGACGCCGAGGTCATCGACCTGCGCACCCTGCGCCCGATGGACACGGCCAGCATCCTGGAAAGCGTGCGCAAGACCAACCGCTGTGTCACCGTGGAAGAAGGCTGGCCCCAGGGGTCGGTCGGCGGCTACATTTCTTCGGTAATCATGCAAGAGGCCTTCGATTATCTGGACGCCCCTGTTATCAACTGCACAGGCAAGGACGTTCCGATGCCCTATGCCGCCAATCTGGAAAAGCACGCGCTTTTGACCTCTGATGAAGTGGTCGAGGCCGTGAAAAAAGTGACCTACCGCTAAGGAGTTTGACGCGATGCCAACAGAAATCCTGATGCCCGCGCTGTCTCCGACGATGGAGGAAGGCACGCTGGCCAAATGGCTGGTCAAGGAGGGTGACAAAGTGTCCTCCGGCGACCTGCTGGCCGAGATCGAGACGGACAAGGCGACCATGGAGTTCGAGGCCGTCGACGAAGGTGTCGTCGGCAAGATCCTCGTGGCCGAAGGGACCGAAGGGGTGAAAGTGAACACCCCCATCGCGGTGCTCTTGGAAGAGGGCGAAAGCGCCTCGGACATGGGCGCGGCGCCGAAACCCGCAGCGGAAGCCAAGCCCGAGGCCAAGGCAGAAGCCGCCCCGGCACCTGCCGCAGCAGCACCGGCGGCACCTGCCGCTGCACCGGCCGCCGCTGACGGAAGCCGCGTCTTCGCCTCCCCCCTCGCCCGGCGGATCGCTGCCGAGAAGGGCATTGATCTGGCAGGCGTCGCAGGCTCTGGTCCGCATGGCCGGATCGTGAAAGCCGATATTGAGGCGGCCAAGCCGCAAGGCGCCGCTGCCCCTGCCGCTGCGTCTGCCTCTGCGTCTGCGCCCGCAAAACCGGCTGCCGCCCCTGCGGCGATGGCGACCGGCCCATCCACCGATGCGGTCATCAAGATGTACGAAGGTAGGGACTATCAGGAAGTCACCCTCAACGGCATGCGCAAGACCATCGCCGCCCGCCTGACCGAGGCCAAGCAGACCATCCCGCATTTCTACCTGCGCCGGGACATCCAGCTTGATGCCCTGCTCAAGTTCCGGGGTCAGCTGAACAAGCAGCTCGAAGTGCGTGGCGTGAAACTGTCGGTCAACGACTTTATCATCAAGGCCTGTGCGCTGGCGCTGCAAGCGGTGCCCGATGCCAATGCCGTCTGGGCAGGTGACCGGATCCTGAAGCTGAAGCCTTCGGATGTCGCTGTGGCCGTGGCGATTGAAGGCGGGCTCTTTACCCCCGTCCTCAAGGATGCCGACGCCAAGACCCTGTCGACCCTGTCGGCCGAGATGAAGGACCTTGCCGCCCGCGCCCGCGACCGCAAGCTGGCCCCGAACGAGTATCAGGGGGGGAGCTTTGCCATCTCGAACCTGGGGATGTTTGGCATCGACAACTTTGACGCCGTGATCAACCCGCCGCATGGGGCGATCCTTGCGGTTGGTGCCGGGGTCAAGAAGCCGGTGGTGGGTGCAGATGGCGAACTGGCTGTGGCGACGGTGATGTCTGTCACCCTGTCAGTCGACCACCGGGTCATCGACGGCGCACTTGGGGCGCAACTGCTTGAGGCGATCAAGACCAACCTCGAGAACCCGATGATGATGCTGGCCTGATCCAGGTAAGGTGGGTCTGGACCCACCTTACGCAATGACCACAAAAAAGGCGGGGGAAACCCCGCCTTTGTCACGTCTGGCATATCGTAAGGTGGGTCCAGACCCACTTTACTCGTGCAGGATCTGGTCCATCAGAACCGACGGCTGGGCGCAACCCGCCTCGCCCACGATCCGGGCAGGCACACCGGCGACGGTCTTGCAGGCGGGCACCTCTTCCAGAACCACCGATCCCGCGGCAATGCGCGAGCAATTGCCAACCTTGATGTTGCCCAGAACCTTCGCCCCTGCCCCGATCAGCACGCCATTGCCGATTTTCGGATGGCGGTCTTCCTCTTCCTTGCCGGTCCCGCCCAGCGTCACCGAATGCAGCATGGAGACATTATCCCCCACCACAGCGGTTTCACCGATCACGATGGAATGCGCATGGTCGATCATCAGCCCGCGTCCGATCCGGGCCGCCGGGTGGATGTCGACGCCGAACACCTCGCTCACCCGCATCTGGATGAAATGGGCCAGATCAATCCGCCCCCTCAACCACAGATAGTGGCCGATCCGGTAGGCCTGAACGGCCTGATAGCCCTTGAAGTACAAAAGCGGCTGCAACAGCCGATGGCAGGCCGGGTCACGTTCAAAGACCGCCGCCAGGTCGGCCCGGGCGGCGGCGCCCAGTTCGGGGTCGTCCTCATAGGCCGCGTCGGCGATTTCGCGCAGGATCTGCTCGGACATTTCGCCCGAAGCCAGCTTGAGAGAGATGCGGTAGGCAAGCGCCCGTTCCAGCGACCTGTGGTGCAGAACGCCTGAATGGATCAGCCCGCCCATCAAGGGCTCTGCCTTGATCGCGTCTTCGGCCTCGCTTCTGATGCGGGACCAGATGGGGTCGATTTCAGCGATCTGCGTCTTGCGCTGTGCCATGAGACTGCCTTTCGATTTGCGATCCACTCTAACCCAGATAGGCTATGGTCGGAAAGAATAAAGGCGTGATGACAGGGATCACCGGTTTCGATGGGTTCTTTGGCTTTGGCGCCAGTCCGCAAGGGCCGCAAGGACAAGGGCGAGGCAGTCGCAGTACAACGCGCTACAACGCCCCGGCCGGGCCGCGATCGACAGGTCTTGCGTTGCCGATGACAGGGTCCCATCACCCGCACCGGCAAGTGCCCGGCCCAGCCGTTTGCGATACCGGTCCGCCAGATCGGCCCGTGCGATGATCCGGGCCGCCAGATCAGGGCGCAGAGGCTCGGGACTGGCCATCAGCGCCCGGGCACAGCGATCCAGATCAGTCGGCAGGACTTGCCTCATGTCGCCAAAACCAACGTCAGGTCCTTGGCCGGTCCGGGGCCATAACGGTCCGACAGTTGCGCTGAGAACGGCAGTGCAAAAGTGGTCCACGGAAGTGGCGTGATAATCTCGCTGCGGGCAGCGTAAAATGTTGCCACTTTGGCCCTTTCTGTTT
>Ga0213861_10004452_pt1 | contig 11432 bp, 12 predicted proteins | sample PICome_4_FD_160110 | JGI IMG/M metagenome (GOLD analysis project Ga0213861, IMG submission 160110) | Coastal seawater microbial communities near Pivers Island, North Carolina, United States - PICO131 | ecosystem: Environmental > Aquatic > Marine > Coastal | place: USA: North Carolina...
TTATGACCTTTGGGTTCACTTCCACCCCCGTGGTGGCTGTTGTTGCCCACCGTGTTTAAATGTGGTGTGGGCTGGCGGAAAACTGTCAGCCAAGATAATGCCCTGTTAGCGAAGTAACTGCCAGCGTTGGCTGAGTATAGAGGCTATACAGCGAAGTATTTACAGACACGCGCGGTCTTGCGCCTTGCATGGTCATGGAATGGCTTGCACCGGATAAAGGGCCGCCTTCCCGTGCTGTACCTCCAGGACTTTACGCTCCGAACTTTTCAGGCCCTTGACTACCAGCCCATAAGAGCTATCCACCATACGCTGAATTTCTCCGTCGGGGATGCTGCCATCGACAATCACGGTATTCCAGTGTCGTTTGTTCATATGATAGCCGGGGCGCACCGATGTGAAGATGTCTCGCAAGATCATTGCTTCATGGGGGTCGCACTTGAGATTCATGCTCACGGCCCCCGCCCCTTGTATCAGCGTTGCAAATATCTTCGAGCGTATTTTGAAGACAGCGACACGGGGGCCAAAAGGGTAGTCCGTCCAGGCTTCCGGCCGTCCCAGCAAGTAGAGGCGCAGCTCTTCGCGGTTCATGATGGCTCGAGAAATGCCAGGGTCATGTCGGGGAAATCTGTGAACATGCCATCGATACCGGCGCCGTTCACGAATATGTCCAGCAGCGTAGTGAAGTCCCTCACGCCCTCGGGTAGTTCATCCTTGCGGAAGGTATAGGGGTGCACTTGGAGATTATGTGCATGCGCTTGTGCCACCAGTTCACTGAAGCGCGGTGCGCCGCTGTCATCTCTTCCCATGAGAATATGTGAAAGCTGCGGTCCTATGCCGTTGGCGTAGCTTGCTATATAGGCGATCCCCTCCGCTGTTCTGAGCCAGTTGTAATCGGCCTGCGTGTCCTCCCCCCATTCGTTATCGCCCAGCAGCTGTATGAGTGGAATCGGCGTGGTAAGTTCGCCCTTGATGCGCAGTAGGGTCTGGTCATCGAAGCACTGCAGGTAAACTTGCTCTGGCCGCTCGATGTAGCCTGTGTCGGCCAGCACCTCCAGCACTACACCCGGTAGGTCCAGTCCCTCTTCCCGGTGCCAGTTTGGACTTTTCAGTTCCACGTAGATACCGGTGCGCCGGTCCCGGCTTTTGTCCAGGCCAGCGAGCAGCTCGATTTCCTCTCGCAGTGTGGGCACTGCGAACAGATGAGGTTCTGCGGGAAAGCGCTGGGGATAGACCGCCTGTCCGTCACGGCGATCATCGTGCACCCTCTCCCGCACACGTAGGTGCCTGATTTCTGCCAGTTCGAAATCGATGGCGTAAAAACGGCCATCTTCTCGTGCTCGCTCGGGGAAACGCTGCGCGACATCAGTGGTAGTGTCGAGGTAAACATCGTGCAGCACTATGGCGACACCATCCCTGGTTAGAACGACATCCTGCTCCATGTAATCGGCGCCCATCGTATGGGCCACGGCCTTGGCCGCGAGGGTGTGTTCTGGCAGATAGCCGCTGGCGCCACGGTGGGCAATAACAATGGGCCTTGATGTCGTCATAGTGGCTGTTGGGTACTCGGCACGGAAAAGCCCTGCTGCGTTCTTATGGGTTGAGTGTCTCTTCACCCACCGGGGTGAGCGAAAAGAGATTGCCTGTCAGAGATAATCCCGATCAGGGCATCGCCGCGATCCACGCGCTTTCCTCAAACCATTTATTGCGCAGCTGGGTGAGTACGCCGGTCTTCTCATAGGAGCGTAGGTAGTTGTCCACCAGGTTGTAGAATTGCTTGTCCTCCTTACTCACGGCTATCCCTATGGGCTCGACAGTCAGCGGCTCGTCCAGGGTAATGAGGCCCGCGTCGGGAAAACGCATCACCGCCAGAATACACTGGGTCATGTCCGCCACCATGAGTTCGGCTTTGCCGTCCATAAGGAGAGAAACACCTTCATCATAGCTGTCTACCTCGATCAGCGTGGCATCGGGCGCTACCTGCTTAACAAAGCTTGTATGGGTCGAGTTTTTCAAAGCAAGAATCTTGAGGCCCTTGCGATTGAACTCGTCGGTCGATGTCAGCGCACCTATAGCATCACTTGTTGTCAGTATGGATTTGCCGGACATCATGTAGGGCCCAACAAAGGATACCAGTTCTGTGCGCTCGGGCGTGATGGACAGGTTGGACAGCACCATATCGATCTCGTCTTTTTCCAGTGCCGTAATCAGGTCACCGAATGGCATTTGTTTGATTTCCAGTTCAACATTCATCGCTGCCGCGAGAGCCTGGGCCAAATCCACGTCGAAGCCCATTAGTCCGCCTTCGCGATTAAGCATGGTCATGGGCGGCTGGTTGCCAGACATGCCTACCTTCAATATGCGAAAGTCGATGACTCGCTGTAGCGAATCTCCCGCTAGTGCGGATAACGGAAGTGCAGCGAGTAGCGCTACCAGCGCGGGCACTGCGATTTTTCTGAGAGTTGCTGACATGGTTAACTTCTCCATTGAGTTAGTGTTTTCTCGCCGCGGGTGTAAAAAGACTGGTATCCGCCGGTGATTATTTTTGTCGTCCAGTGTAAGACTGATCGGCAAATATGCCAAAACCTTTTATGATGTGGCAGTTGTTAAGACAGGAGAGCCAGGTTTGGCGAGCTCATTTGATCGTTTAGTGGTGTCGGTGCCTGATCTGGCTGCGGCGGTGAGCCAGTACGAGGTGGTCATGGGCGCGCCACCGGTGCCGGGGGGCGCAAAGGGGTCTGCGCGCGCCGCCCGTTGGCTGCTGGCGAATACTGTTATCGAACTGGTGGAGCGTGGCATAGCGGCACCTTCGCTGCAGGGGCTTGTCTTCTCTCGGGACCGCGCCCCGGAGGTGGATGAGCTAATAGAGAATTCACTGGGTTTGCAGTTGTTCCAGTGCGGTGGGCGGTTTACCTCGCAGCTGCGGGAAAAATGGTCCAGTGCGCACAGTCCGGCATTATCTGTCGATCATGTCGTCTTGCGGACCGTTGATGCGGAGGCCTGTATCGATCTTTTTCGGGACCAGTTAGGTATACGCCTGGCACTGGATAAAAACGTCGAAGCCTGGGGTGGGCGCATGTTGTTTTTCCGCGGCGGCAAGATGACCCTGGAGGTGATTCAGTCATCGACGGACGGTCAAGAGGGAAATGTCTTCTGGGGTGTCGCCTACCAGTGCCCGTCGCTGGCAGAGCGTGTGAAGGCTCTGCAGGACGCGGGTGTGCAGGTGTCAGCACTGCGAGACGGCCGCAAACCCGGTACGCGAGTAGCTACGCTAAAAAGCCACGACCTCGGTATACCGACACTGTTAATCCAGCCGGCGGCTAACTGAGACGGGTGTGCCAGTATGTATCACATGACGCAGTGTTTGGCGTAGCTGGTGGCCTCATCTCCGGTCCACTCACCCTTGGGCGTTTTGGCAAGTTCCTCACACCAGTCTTTTGAGCCTATCGATGTACCGTCGATCAGGCAGTTCTTGGTATAAGTAAGGGCATCGGAGCTGGACCACTCGCTTTTGGCCTGTTGGGCTTTCTGGGTGCACCAGCGTTCGCTGCCGGGTTCTGCGGCGCATGCTGTTAGAAAAACAAAGGTGCTAATGAGAGCTAATTTTCGCATGGGTATTGTCCTGATCAGATTTTTAGATGTATTCGGACGAAGCAGCGCTGCTGTTCGCGATAGAACGAGGCAGCCGCGTTTGTGCGCGGCTGCCGGTGGCGTTCTACTTCAGCTGCATTTTAATAGTGTTTTCGGTCGCCTTGCTGTAAGGCGGCAGCATGCCGCCCAGTTTGCCGATATTAAAGTTGGATTGCCGATACACCGACTTGGCGTGGGAAAATGTCTGGAAACCCTTTTGTCCGTGATAGGCGCCCATGCCGCTTGGCCCCACGCCGCCAAAAGGAAGTTCTTCCTGAGCGACGTGCATCACGACATCGTTTACGCAAACGCCACCGGATGTGGTGCGACTGACCAAGGCATTTTCCTCGGCGGCGTCCTCGCCGAAGTAGTAGGCAGCAAGGGGACGGGGCTTGCTGTTAATATAATCGATGGTCTCTTCAAAGTTGCTATAGGTGCGAATAGGCAGCAACGGGCCGAATAATTCTTCTTCCATCATTTTCAGATCATCCGCCGGCTGCGGCACCAGAGTGGGCGGAATTTTCAGAGTACCCTGCTGGCTGCTGAAGTCTTCACCAGCCGGATTGATCGGCAGAATAGTCTGGCCGCGCTCCTGTGCTTCCGCAAGGTAGTCATTCAGGCGGCTGAAGTGCCGCTCATTAATGACAGATGTGTAGGAGGGGTTGTCCAGAATACTGGGGTACATATTCGTGACCGCTTTCTTCGCGGCCTCGATCACGTCCTGCAGTTTTTCCTCGGGGACCATTAGATAATCAGGAGCGAGGCAAATCTGTCCCGCGTTCAACGTCTTGCCCAGCATGATCCGCCCGATGCTTTTCTCCAGATCGGCACCGCGTGAAATAACAACGGGTGATTTTCCGCCGAGTTCCAGGGTAACGGGCACCAGGTTACGCGAAGCGGCGGCGAGTATGTGCCGAGCAATCGATGTTGCGCCAGTGAAAATCATGTGATCAAAGGGGAGTGCGGAGAAGGCCTGTCCTACCTCGGCGCCGCCGTTGAAGATGGCGACCTCTTTGTCATCATAGGCCTCTTGTATCATCTCGACCAACAGCTCAGCGGTGGCCGGGGTAAATTCGGAGGGCTTGATCATGGCGCGGTTGCCCGCGGCTAGTACGCCCGCTAGTGGTGCAAAAACCATGTTCACGGGAAAGTTCCAGGGAGCAATAACGCCGACCACACCGAGAGGCTGGTATTCAATGCGGGAGCGACCGCCAAGAATGTTGAAAGGGAACATGGTGGGTCGCTTTTCGGGCTTCATCCATTTACGTACATGCTTGATAGCGTGTTTCATGGGTGCAATGCCGGCGCCGATATCGGTGAGCAGTGTTACTTCGCGGGGGCGACAGGTGAAGTCGGTGTTGAGCGCGTCGACGAGCTTGGCATTGTATTTGATAAGCACGTCTGCGCCGCGCTGCAAGCGGTCGATCCGTGTTTCCGCAGTCACGACACCCTCCTGGAGGTAGTCCTCGCGTTGGCGGGTGAGAGTAGCTATCATTTGCTGCTCTATGTCGGCCGCGGTGGGTCCTTGCTCGGGTGCATTCATAATCAGATCCTTGTTATTGGCGTTGTGGCCGATTTGATAAGTAGTCAGGCGCGTAGTATAGACCCCAGATGGGCGAAAATTAACCAAACCAGAGGGTTATTTGTGGCCAACTGCCCACGGAAGTGCCTAATAGCTCAATACAATACGGTAGCACGCGCATGAACAACGATGACTCCCCGCCGGTGGACAGTCGCACGCCGTCGCCCCCTTTTGGGTATTCCCGATCATGCACCCACTCGCGAGAGCAGCAGTTGCACATTGTTGCCGAGTATCATGCGCATAAGATTCGACCCAGTCGTATTGCGTTTCGGGTAGGTATTGATATCGCGTTCATCGAAGAGCTGATTGCCGGTGAAACCGAGGCGGATCGCTTCGCGCAGCTTGTCCAGTTCTATCGACGCGGCCGCTATCAACAGCGCTTGACCGCCTCCGGGCGGCGCAGGGGTGTCGCTCGTTACGAGCTGCAGCAGCGCATCGAGCGTGAGTTTCAGCAAGAACAAGAATACTGACGCAGGGGTAGATGATATGACCACACTGGATTTATGGCACGATATGATGCAGCGGCAGGACCTTGACAGGCTGGGCGATATACTGGACCCGGACTGTGTGTTTCTGTCGCCCATTGTCCATACGCCGCAGCGTGGCCGCGATCTGACCAGCCTCTATCTCAATGGCGCTCTCGGTGTCTTCAACGAGACATTTCACTACACAAAAGAGGTGGTCACCTCTGAGCATGCCGTACTGGAATTCATCTGCGAGGTGGATGGTATCTCAATAAACGGCGTTGATATCATGACTTTCAGCAAAGAGGGAAAGATCACTGAATTCAAGGTAATGCTGCGGCCGTTAAAAGCGATTAACCTCATGCATGCCCAAATGCAGACCATATTGGAAGAACTCGCCGGGTGACATGCGAATAGATTTTGGTTTAGACTGAGCGCCGAATGAACATGCTACAAACATCGCTTGCGCGCTGCCTGGCTGTTATAGCCCTGCTATTTACGCTCGCCCTTAATCTGGAGTTGACGCACAGCCATGCGGATCACAATGAGTCTGCTCATTGTGTGGCATGTAAGAGCTCTGCTTCCGGCGAGGCCTTGCTTTCTGCGGCCGTCCCTCTGCAAGAGCCCGCTGGCACGGCATGGATAACCGCGGCCGCTGATGCTGTTGTTGTCAGTTTCCCACTCAGCCTCTTTTTCATCCGGGGCCCGCCTCAAGTCTCCTGAATCTCGGACTTAAAATTCATCAGGAGAAGAACATGAGATTTTTTTTATGCCTTGCGGTGGCTGCCGCCTCGATATCTGTCTCTGCGGAAGACAGAACTCTGGAGCACGTTTTTGTCACAGTGCCTATTCATAGGCAGGAAGCCAACTCCATGCTGCCGGTGACCGTGATCACCAATGAAGAGCTGCAACGGTCGGTTGCCACTACCATAGGAGAAACGCTGGGAAACCGTGCGGGTCTCGCTAACTCATCTTTTGGGCCGGGTGTTGGTCGCCCTGTCATCCGCGGGCAGCAGGGCCCGCGCGCTATCACGCTGCAAAATAATACGTCGTCTGCAGATGTTTCCAGTTTCAGCCCGGACCACGCTGTAACCGTAGAACCAATGTTGGCGAGGAGTATTGAGGTCTTACGAGGACCATCTACGCTGCTCTATGGGGGTGGCGCGATTGGCGGCATCGTCAATGTTATTGACAATCGCATTCCGCGTGAACGTATCGAAGGTATCGAGGGCGCGGCGGAATACCGGTACGACTATGCGCCTGACCTGAACAGTGGTGTTGGTCTGCTGGAAGCAGGGTTCGGCAATTTCGCCTTTCACCTTTCCGGGACTTCCCGCTCCACCAGTGATCTGCGAATTCCTGGCAGGGCTATCGATGAGGCAGCCCTTGCCGAACAAGAAAAAATGATGGGTCACGATGAGGAGCACGAAGGCGAAGATCATGAAGGCGAGGAGCACGACGAAGAAGAGGTCAACAACTCGAAAGGGAAAATCGCCAACACAGACACCGACACGGATGTGATTACCGCGGGCTTCAGCTTCCACTTCGATGAAAAGGGAAGTTATGCTGGCTTTGCGGTGAATAACCTCAACAACAAGTACGGCATTCCTCCCGGGGCCCATGAGCATGGCCACGAAGAAGAACATGGAGAGCATGAGGGAGAGGAGCACGAGGGGGAAGATCATGAGGGGGAAGAGGAAGAGGAGGAAATTGTCCGCATTGATATGGACCAGACTCGCTATGATGCCATGCTGCATCTCTACGAGCCCATGGACTCGATCGAGGTGGTGCGAGGCTTCCTGACCTATACGGATTATGAACACAAGGAGCTGGAGGGCAGTGAGGTTGGAACGCGTTTCAAGCGCGATACCTGGGAAGGCCGGCTTGAAGTAGTGCACAGCGCCCTGCTTGGCACTGAAGGTGCAATAGGTCTGCAAGCCAAATCCGATGAGTTTGAAGCGGTCGGCGAAGAGGGTTACATTCCCCAGACAGACAGCACAGAGCTCGGTCTGTTTCTCATCGAGGATTTTCATCGCAATGAGTGGACTTACGAGGTCGGTCTGCGTGGCGAATACGTAGAGCGTGATCCGAGTACTGATGCCGCATCCAAGGAGGATTTCACCAACTGGAGTGCGTCCTTATCTGCTCTCTGGCAGTTTGACGATAACTGGCAGACAGGTGTTTCTCTGGCACGTTCCGCTCGAGCGCCTTCAACCGAGGAGCTCTTTTCCAACGTCGACGCTATGGACCCCGAGCAGCTAGTAACCCACGCCGCGACGGGCATTATCGAAGTGGGTGATCCAGATTTGGACAATGAAACATCACTGAATGCGGACTTGGCCTTGCAGTGGCACTCCGCGAATTCCTGGGCGGAGTTGTCCGTATTCTATAATCACTTCGACGACTACATTTTCTTGCGAAATACCGGTGAGGAAGTAGACGAGATCGCTGTCTATGATTATCTGCAGGAAGATACGAAGTTTTACGGCGTTGAATTTGAAAGTAGTTTCCACTTGACCGATCTTGGCCCCGGTGCGCTTGCTCTTGATCTACGCGGCGACGCGATCAGGGGCGATTTTGACGATAGTGGAGATGTGCCCCGCTTGCCGCCGGTGCGGATCGGAGGTCGCCTAAACTGGACGGGAGATGCTTTTGGTGCCTGGTTGAGTGTGCTCAATGCGGGCGACCAGGATCGCCCGGGTGACTTCGAGACTGATACTGATGGCTACACGCGGTGGGATCTTGGAGCAGACTACCGCTTCACTTTTGCCCAGGAGCGTGAGTTGTTGGTGTTCATGAAGTGGAAGAATATCACCGATGAAGAGATTCGATTGAGCACCTCATTCCTGCGCAACTATGCCCCGGAGGCGGGGCAGTCGGTAGCTGTGGGCATTCGTTTCTCTTTCTGAGCGCGGCCTAAGAACTGGTCGGGTTTGCTGCGCCTGCGCAGGGAAGACGACATGATCATAATCCTGACTGTGCAGGGCACCGGAGCAATAGTCTACGGTGCCCTGATTAGAGGCCGATGCGGCGAAATGCGCAGTCTCACTGTGCCGGGATATTTCACCGTTTTTTGTGCAGGTTGTCTGGCCGTACTCCGTGAGTCTGTTCTGGCTGCATAGGTACAGCGCTTAGTTGATCCAGCGTCATCCCCTTATGACGGGTCCTCTGTTTGTTATTGCGTTATTTTGCCCTGTGATTGCCTTGCAGCGGCGGAACAATGATTTTTTTCATGGGTGCTGCTAGAGTCCTACAGCAATGGCTTAGCGGAGAAAATTTATGGCGCAGCGTTTAATAGTGGGTATCAGCGGTGCATCGGGCATTATCTATGGTCTGCGTGCACTTCAGTTGTTGCGCGATTGCGGGGTAGAGACCCATCTGGTGATTAGTAAGTCTGCCAAGTTGACACTGCACTACGAGATGGATACGCCGCTTGAGGAGCTCGAATCACTGGCCAGCGAGGTGTATCCCACGAGTAATGTCGGCGCGACGATTGCCAGCGGTTCGTTCAAAACGGGGGGCATGCTCGTTGCACCCTGTTCGGTACGCACCCTCTCAGAGATCGCCACAGGAGTAACCTCAACCCTTTTGACCCGTGCCGCGGATGTAGTGCTAAAGGAGCGTCGTCGTCTGGTGTTGATGGTTCGCGAGACACCCTTGCACACCGGGCACCTCCGCAGCATGACGGCGCTGTCTGAGATGGGTGCGATTATCGCACCGCCAGTACCGGCTTTTTACACCAGGCCCGCGAGCCTTGATGAGATGGTGACCCAGACGGTCGGTCGAGCTCTGGATCTATTCGACCTTGACCACGAGCAGGTAAAGCGTTGGCAAGGCGATTAGCGAAGTGGTTCCGCTAATCGCGTCCTCGCCCCTTCGGGTTTAGATTACGGTGGCTGTTCTTTTCTGCGTCATTCTTATCGACCTTATTGGCTTCGGTATCGTTATACCTATCCTGCCTTTCCTGTCTCCGCAGCTCGGTGCGGACAAGATGGATATCGCGTTGATAATAGTCACCTATGCGGCTTGCGCTGGTCTTAGCGGCCCCCAGTGGGGCAAGTTATCTGACCGGATTGGCCGCAAGCCGGTCATCATAATTTGCCTGATGGGCGCTGTCCTCGCATACCTGATGCTGGCTTTTGCCTCAGAGCTATGGATGGTATTCGCGGCACGAGGTTTCGCCGGGCTTATGGCCGGTAACTTTGGCGTGGCCTCTGCCATGATCGCTGACATTACTACTACGGAAAATCGCGCGCGAGGCATGGGGCTCATCGGTGCTGCGTTTGGCGCAGGCATTGTCCTTGGCCCCTTGATGGGCGGCTTGCTTACTGTTGACGGCACGGGTTTCATGCTGCCCTGCCTTGTAGCGGGGGGCATGTCATTGCTGGCGATTGTCGCCGCTGCGTTTTTTTTACAGGAGTCTCTGCCTGCGGATAAACGTGCGACGGTTGAGTCGCGTCGCATGACCAGCCAGTCACTGTCTTTGTTGCAGTTGTTGCAGCACACTCAAAATCGCTTATTTGTTTTTCAGTTTGTTCTGCATCAGGCGGCAGTTAGCACCATCGTCTATATGTTTCCCCTCTGGATGGGCGAGGAATTGGGCTTCAGCGCGCGTGAGGTCGGTATCGTATTTGGTATTCAGGGTGTGATCATGGTGATCTTCCAAGGCGGCCTTCTGGGCATACTGGCGAGGTTGCTCGGTGAGTGGCGGTTGCTGCATATTGCTGTAGTGTTGCTGCTGTTAGGTCTTTTGTCTGCGAGCATAGCTGATTCCATGGTGACTATGGTCGGGTCAATTTTTGTTGCGATGACCGGCGCGACGCTCTGTGTTCCGATGTTGAATACCATCATTAGCTACACCACCACGTTGGAATACCGAGGGCGAATGATGGGTATCACCAATGCGGCCTCTAGTTGGGGGCGGGTGATGGGTCCACTGGTCGCGGGAACCAGCCTTTCTCTATTGGGTTTTTCCAGTGCGTGGCTGGTGTCCGCACTATTGGTATCGGTGTATCTGATCCTGACTGTTTTTTTTAGTGTGAAACGGCCGGTGAAGCACTCGCAAGCCAACGTGCAGTGAGGGTTTAAAAAGCGTAGTATCTCAGCGGTTCGGATCTGCCGTTATCACGCCGCGGCCAATCATTTTTTAGAAGGAATCGAGTCATGACCACACAGCTATTTGATCTCACCGGGAAAATTGCCCTTGTCACGGGTGCCAGCCGAGGCATCGGTGAGGAAGCCGCAAAATTGCTGGCGGCGCAGGGTGCCCATGTGATTGTATCCAGCCGAAAGCTTGACGACTGTGGTGTTGTCGCTGGCGCGATTCAGGAAGCCGGCGGCAGTGCAGAAGCCTTTGCCTGCCACGTAGGAAACATGGATAACATTGCAGCGCTGTTCGAACATATTCGCGCTGCCCACGGACGGCTGGATATTTGCGTCAACAACGCCGCGACCAACCCCTACTTTGGTCATGTGCTGGATACCGATCTCGGTGCGTTCAATAAAACCGTGGATGTGAATATGCGCGGTTACTTTTTTATGTCGATTGAGGCTGGCAAGCTGATGCGTGATAACGGTGGTGGTGCCATTGTAAACACAGCGTCGATTAACGCTTTGCAGCCCGGCGTGATGCAAGGTATTTATTCAATTACCAAAGCGGCAGTGGTGAATATGACCAAAGTTTTTGCAAAGGAGTGCGCCCCAATGGGTATCCGTTGCAATGCCTTGTTGCCAGGTTTCACCAAGACCAAGTTTGCCGA
>Ga0213861_10004453_pt1 | contig 11431 bp, 5 predicted proteins | sample PICome_4_FD_160110 | JGI IMG/M metagenome (GOLD analysis project Ga0213861, IMG submission 160110) | Coastal seawater microbial communities near Pivers Island, North Carolina, United States - PICO131 | ecosystem: Environmental > Aquatic > Marine > Coastal | place: USA: North Carolina | collected...
CAATCTGTATTTCTGTTTCCTACACCACTAAGGGAGTTAGCGGATGCTGCACATGAAGTAGGTGCCAAGGTGATGTATGATGGGGCGCACGTGCTAGGTTTAATCGCAGGCGGGCAATTTCAAGATCCATTAAGAGAAGGTGCAGATGTCATGACAGGTAGTAGCCACAAAACCTTCCCTGGTCCTCAAGGCGGATTTGTTCTTTCAGATTCTTCTGATGAAAAATTCCATCGTAAATTGAATAATTCAATATTCCCTGGGACTTGTTCCTCATATCATCTTCATCACGTAGCCGGGAAAGCAGTTGCTCTGGCTGAATTTGAAGAATTTGGCAGTGATTACGCTAAAAACATAGTTTCCAATGCTCAATCTTTGGCGTCTGCTCTAGCTGCAGAAGGTTTCGATGTACTTGCAGAAGATAGAGGTTATACTGCAAGCCACCAAGTACTTACTCGCCATGGTGAAATTGATTCAGGGGCGGGCCGTAAAGCAGCAGATTTACTTGAAAAATCGGGAATCATCACTAATATGAACATGCTTCCAGGAGATACTAAAGCAATGCAACCTAGTGGTCTACGATTAGGTGTCCCCGAACTTACTAGAGTAGGGATGGGAATTGATGAAATGAAAGATGTGGCTAATTTCTTTGCACGTGCCTTAATAAAAAATGAAGAAACGTCTAAAATCAAGTCAGATGTTAGAGAATTCAAATCTAATTATCAAACAGTAAAGTATTGTTTCGATGAAGGTCCCGCTTATCCTGGATTAGAATAATTCACTTACAGATAGTTTATGAAGAAATCTTCTATACCATTAATGGGGAATCTATGAAATCAATCTCTTTTTTACTTGTTTTTCTTCTTCTAACGCCAGGGTGTTTATCGATGCCATGGGGTCAAGGCAATGATTCAATGGAAATAAATTGTGAATTAGAACCCAATGATCCTAGTTGTGAAGTGATAGAACTAACAGAAGATGACTGTTTATTCAATGAAATATTTACTGGAGATATTTGTAGATTGATGCTCCCACCAGATAATTTGGACTTTGGAGAAGAATCATTACAATTAACAGTTGGAATAAATATGCAACCATTAACTCCTAGTTTTATCGGAGATGGTCCCGAGAATTGGCTGGTTAATCCAAGGCTGCCCGAAGGTTTGAGTTTAGATTCTGAAAATGGTGTACTTTCAGGAAATCCGGATGTAGAGTCTGTGCTTACAAGCTATACAATAATTGCCACTAACTCAATGGGGTCAAGTGTTTTCATCATCAGTATAACAATATTACCAGCGCCTCCTGATTCGATAACTTATTCCGAAAGTACAATTTTTTGTACCATTCAGAGTTTCTGTGGAATCGGTATGCCAGAAGTTTCCGGCGGATTGCCTGTGAGTTGGGTGGTTAATCCTGACCTACCTGAAGGTCTAGAAATTATTGATTCAGGAGAAATCTATGGTATTGCTCAGCAACTTGGCGATTCTAATCATACAGTCACTGCTTCTAATGATGGTGGCTCTAATTCAACGAATGTCCGAATAATAACTACTCACCAATCTCCTGAAAATCTCTATTACTCGGGTCATTTATTTCAATGGCTTATCGGTGAGGAGATAGATGAAACCCCTACTTTTGATGGCGGAGAAATTATACTTTGGGGCATCGAACCTCCTTTACCAGAGGGTCTCTTTTTCAATTTAGAAAGTGGTTCAATATTTGGTTACCCAACTGAATTACATGCAATTAGGGAACATTATGTGACTGCAACAAATACTGGTGGTTCAATCACAACAAGTATACTCATCTCTGTTAGTGATTTTTCACCTGAGAATATTCGTTATGAACCATATGTTCTAGAATTATTTGTCAATGAAAACTTATCCAACTTAACTCCTAATTGGTCAGGTGGTTCACCAGATAGTTGGGAAATTTCTCCAAATCTCCCATCTGGACTTAATTTGAACTATCGTAATGGTATAATTTCTGGAACCGCTTTGATATTACAAGAGCCCTTGAATTATCAGATATGGGCAAATAATTCAGGAGGATATGCAACCACTCAGATAGTAATAAGCGTCGTTAGTTTACCTCCTGATGAGATTTCATGGCCTGAATCTCAATATGCTCTAAAATCTAATCATAGTGTATTAATTCCGGCGACAAATAATGGTCCCTTAATTGATTCTTGGGAGGTGTACCCAGAATTACCTTCTGGCCTTTCAATACTTGAGAATGGTTCAATTGAAGGCATTCCAAATTCGCGAACAGATTGGCAAGAATATACAATCTGGGCTAATAATACTGGAGGTGCAGTGGGACTTAATATTTGGATAGCCATACACGACTTAAGGGCAGATCAGAATGAATTATTGCGAGATATTGAAGATGCTGACTGGGGGGGTTGGTCTTCGCTAATTCTACCAATTGGCGAGTGGTCATTTCCCCTAGGTAGAGATTCTAATGATAATACAGTAGTATCTGCATCACACGTTGGTCGTGGAAAAATGGTAGGTTATGGTCATGAAAGTTGGGTTATGCAAGATCATGATTTCACGATGCGCGCAGTAGAATGGGCGTGTGGTCAATCTGCCAACATAGGTCTGGCATATGGTGCAGGATTCGATGACTGGGAAGATGACTTGAAAGAGCGTGGTCATGATGTTTTTCTCTCAGTTACCCCGGATGATCTTTCAGAAATTGATTGTCTGGTAGATGAATTTTGGAATGGGCATGATGATGGCGATAATTCTGTAATTGAGGAGTTTCTCCTTGATGGTGGCGGACTAATAATGGGGGGTCATTCGTGGTATTGGTCCTACTCTAATAGCGACGTCCCTCATAATTACCCTGGGAATAAAATTTCGAAAGTTACTGGTTTACTAGTATCGGACACTTGGGGTTATAATGATATTAATTTTGAGTTGCCTAACTCATTATATACCCCTCATAATGCAATAGATGCAGTTTTAGATAATCGAATAAATGATGTTGATTTGTCCGATGAAGAAGCAAGTATCGCCTACAAATCTATCTCTGCTTGTAGTCAAATACTTACTCTGGATTTTATTGATTTTTGGACACCCTTGAGGGAGTTGATTAATTTAACAGGTTGGACGGTCATAGAATATAGTACCCTTTGGAGCTCTAATGGTCATGATTTAGGAGAAGATCCTGTATCGGATATCATATTGAGATTAGAAGAGTCACTAACTCAAAACCTGCCTGCTCAAGAGCTACCCGTACACCCTAGTCATGTTGAATTCCCTGGGTTAGTCCCCTCTAATGCTACTAGGATAAGCCGCACAGTTACTGTGAATGGCAATCAATCAGGACTTCCTAGCGACTTCGGTTATTCTGGAGCTCGTTCGAACATAAGAATGTCAACTGGACTATATGCTCCTCCTGGTGAAGTAATTACCATTTCAGTTGACCAAGAGACTTCTGAATTAGGATTTAGTGTATTGATAGGCGCTCATACAGACGGTCTATGGGGTAAAGATATCATCAAACGTCATTCGAAAATTTATAGAGATTGGGCTATTGAAAATACCACTAATCAAGTTGCAAATTCATTTGGAGGTCCAATCTATGTTTCAGTACCGGCAGGTTCTTTATTCGGTGATTTAGAATTGACTATTTCTGGAGCAATACGCGCCCCGATGTTCGTCTTAGGTGAGACCTCAGATTTTGAATGGCTTTATTCAGAAAGAGAGAATCCTGCGCCATGGGCCGAGTTAATATCTGATAATTTTATTATGACCGTCCCTAGTTCAGAAATACGCGATCTTGATAATCCCAGTCAGCTAATGAATTGGTGGGATAGTGCTCTCAATATGGAACATCATTTGTATGGTTTTGAACCTTGGCCTAGGGTCGAAAGAGCAGTTTTTGATGTACAGATATCCGCTGGTTGGATGCATTCTGGTTATCCATTCATGGCCCACGATTTAAGCGTCCCCGACGTAGTTAATTATACGTATATGAGTGAAAATGGTGACTGGGGGATGTTTCATGAGCTCGGTCATAATCATCAGTGGATGCCTTCAACATTACCAGGTAATACAGAAACTAGTTGTAATTTTGCAAGTGTTTATCTGATGGAAGATTTAGTTGGAGTTCAGGGACATAGTGCTGTAGATCCTGTACAAAGAGAATCTAGAATGAGGTCATATTTTGATGATGGCTCAAACATTTCTAATTGGTCAGTTTGGACTGCCCTAGATACATTCTTAATTATCAAAGAAGAATGGGGTTGGGATGTAATAACTGAGACATTGAGTCTTTACTACACTTTACCAATTGATGAGATTCCAGTTGGTGATATCGAAGAATTCAATTATTGGGTAATGCATCTTTCTAATACAACTGGATACAACCTTGCTCCCTATCATGCAGCATGGGGATTTCCACTAAATCAGCAAACTTATGATGCGCTAGAACACTTACCTGTATGGGTAAATGACTCTCTCCGCGGTGATTTCTTTGTATATGACGCAATTATTCGAGATTTAGATGTCGAAAATACTACTGATGATACCACAGACATATTTTGGGAAACATATGATAATGGTACCAATGTTTCTTTAGTGTTTTACTATGGTATTAGTGATGTTGGTAACCAAACATTAGGGTGGACAAGTAGTTCTAATTGGGGTACTACTTCAGTCGGCAATCACTCTCAGACTATTACAGGTCTCATTGCTGGGACTACATATTATGGAAGAGTCCAGGCGTTTAATGAAGAAAGTTCAGTTTGGTCAGGTCCAATAAGTTGGACTACAAATATTAATTGAACTTCCTAAGTAATTCTTCAAAAGAGAACTTAGGTATATATTTCTCATGCAATATAGATAAAGGAATCCATATAGATGTATGTAAAATCGTTAATATAAATGCTGTATAGATTTCTAAACGAGGTTGATTTTGCATCTCATATGCAACAATTCCAAGTAATACAAAGTGCGCTACATATATTGTTAAAGATAATCTTCCAGCAGGTTCTAACCACGAGAATTCTTCTCCGCCGAAGGGCTCACCTCCTGATGTTTCATCACCTTCTAAAATTCTGAATAAGATAACTACAAATATCCCAGAAGTAAGAATAAACATCGTATTAGATGGGAAAAAAGTCAGTATTGCATTTCCTTCTGTAAGAGCCCACGGTGTTCTCTCATATAGTGAATAAATAATACTGATAGCAATAATGATTAGACCAATCTTGACTATCCTATTTTGATTATCTAGATTTTCTTTGTCTCCATCTATCAAACTTCCTAAAAATATGAATGCTAACCAAGGGAATGCAGGATAAGTACCATTCAATAGAAGTCTCTCAATCCACTCTTCTATTCCAATTGATGATACTCTTTCACTCCAGTATAGATCTATACCACTAAGGTCACCAATTATCAGTGGTGAAATCATAAACAATAGCATCATAGAAAATCGTTGTTTCTTTGTTAGATATACTATTACAGGGCCAATAAGAGATGCTAATGCCAGTAACGTCAGTACCCCCGGTGTCATCCAGTCAAACCTTCCTCCTCTGTCTATAAACAATGCAGAGTTAACTAATAGTTGACAAATAGTTAGTATAGTGATACGTGGAATCATCCATGAAATCCAAGACGAAATATTATTATTTCCTGAGTTACTTCTTCTGGTGGCGCTACGGTATATTCCCCATCCTGAAATAGTAACAAACATCGGTGCTGCCATACCTCCTATTGCGGCAGAAACAAATGCAATTGGGTGGTCAACAGATATCCCTTCTGGAGGAATTATTGCTGCAGTATGGACTTGAACCATACATAGTATGGCTATAGCTCGTATCCGATCGATATACCTCAGTCTCATCCAAGCCACCTTATTCTGGGGGGGAGGCAAGAATGATTGAACCCTTCGTGATGAAGGGAAGAATAAGAACAGTCAATATATTACTCTTCATCGTTCTTTGATGACATATTCATTCCTCCATATGCCGCCATTCCAAGTCCTAATAGATAGACCACCAATTGAGCAATATTCAGTGCAAGAATTGGCATAGGGGCATCTAAGTTTGTGAAGCCCATAATTCCTATACTATCTGTCGCTCCTCTCACATCCTCTGCTCCTTCATCGTCGATTTCACTGTGGATTGCTATTTCGAAAACAGGATATGCATCTGTCGCCCCCTCACTTAAATCAGGGCTATCATATCCTAATCCTCTGATGTCAAGTACAAATTGTAGAGTTCCATGTCCATACATCACTGCATTAGTATTAGGTTCTACTTTGAAATCCACATTTCCATTGAAATATAATCCCAGTACACCTGGTGTCACAGATATTGGAGACAAACTAGTAGGGATTAGTTTCGATTGTATATTATGCTGTGTAGCATCAAGGACGATGCTATGCTCCACCATTGGGATTCCTTTGAATTCTACTTCGTCACCGACTTCAGTCTCTGCTACAGCATAACCTCCTAAATTGTACTTGAATGATTCATCAGCAGTTCCAATAGCTCCTATTGAACCTCCTAATACTGCATAATCGATACTCGATCCTACTGCCTCTTCCATAAGTCCGTAATTAGCAGCATCTTTTGCAGGCGCTCTCCAAGTTAGATATTCTGTCATTCCATATACTTGCCCTTCTGTACATTCAATATCTTCTCCCAGATATATTCCACTTTCTGAATAATCGAAGTCACAGAGGCCATCTCCATCAGTATTAGCATATCCTTGCATTAACCTTTGACCAATTGTATCTCCTTCAATACTCATTACATATGCAGAGTCATCTCCAGTTGATATTCCATCAGGGAACTCCTCAGATACTGAACCATAGTACGTTTTATTAGTTTCCAAACTTGAATAGCAAGCAACTGAACCATATTGGAATTCTAATACAGGGTCACAAGAACCAAATAACCATTGATCAACAGTTTGAGTAGTATAGGCACTTGCTCCGGTCTGGAACGTTAGTAAAGTAGGTACTACTACATCTACCATGAAGTTAGAGATATAATTCCTAACAGCTTGCGCTTCTAATACAGTTATTCCATATAGATTAGCAACGTATTCATCATTCCAGTCAGATACAGTTCCTCCTACTTCGGCACCATCGGAACCTTGAGGGAGAGTCTTTCCAGTCGCTTCCCCATACATGAATTCAGCTCCGAAACCAGTTGTTGCTAATGCATAGGGGCTATCGTAAAGAACATTTCTTACATCCTCATTTGACATGTCAATTTGTCCTTCCCAAGCACCCATGTTCAATCCTAGAGGGATATATCCACCCGCTAGAGGTTCTTCTCCACCAAATGATTCTACCCACCAATCATTGGCGTTCATTGTTCCTGAGCCACCGGTAAGTATCATCGGGAATTCAGCAGGAACTCCAAGCATACCAATCCAAGCACCAGCCCAATCTGCCAATCCAAGAAGTTGAGTTAATCCCACACCGTAAGTGCTCATTGTACTGAAAGCATCTGATTGTGCACCTAATAAGAATAAAATATTACCATTTAATGGTAATCCATTGAAATCAGTTTCTTGGATAAGTCCACTGGCTAAACCATCTTCATTAATTCCAAATAACATGTAATTTAATACTTCAGGATTTGCGATATCTACTCCACTGACTTCGGCTAATCTCTCTCTTAATGATTGATTATCAATTGTAGTTAAATCCACTCCTCCGCCATTTGCTAAGAATGTGCTACCTGCCAGTGCATATACAGCCCAATCGATATGAGTTCTCTCAGGTTCTGAAATATCAGAATATCCGTATAACATAGCTCTGGTCGGTGTGACTACTTCATTTGGCTCACCCATTCCAGCTACTAGCATTGGTCCATAGTCACAAGTTAGTGCAATGCACATGCCAGTTGACGGGTCAACTGCATCTTCTAGAATCATATTCGCTGAAGATGTAAAATCAGGCTCCATCATTCCTGCTCCTGCGCTAGCATTCCATACTGCATATGCTTCTGTCATTACATAACTCGGTGTCGCGGCTTCAGCACCGTATAATTTATTGCTAATGTCTTCTGCTGACCATATACTTGGAGCCTTACTTGAAAGCTCTAATTCCATCATATTTGTTGCAAAACCGGCTTTAGCAAATGGTTCTCCATATTCGAAACCTACTGGTCCAATTGCTCCAATACTTTCTGCCATCCATAAAATATTGACGTTTTGGAAGTCATTTGTTCCTGGGACAGAGTTGTATATCTCTCCAACATTCCCCATGCTTCCATCTCTATCTTCCCATGTACAATCTGCACACCATTCAAACACTTCATATTCAGAATATGTCATAGTTCCTTCATCTTCATTCCAGTCTAAAAGTTCTTTGTGTGAAGTTACATTGTAAATCCATGGCCCTACCTTGGTGTAGGCATTAGAAGGATCTTCGCTTGATAATGCATCAATGTCTGTTAGATTATATCCAAAGTATACTTTTTCATATGTAGATTCATTCCAGTCGTCATCAATTAGTTCTTCTTGTGTGTATGCATTGGTAACATTATCTGCCATTCCCTCTGAAATTAATCCATCGAATGTTGATGTGACTATTGTCGCATTAACTCCTATTAACATGATTCCAATTACCAATATTATTGTTGCCTTGTTCATTTTTTCATCTGCGGTCATAGTACTCACTCTCTATCTTCATACGAAGGGTTGGAGAACATAAGTGTTGCAGTGTAAACCTAGTGTTATATTTTTCACTACATTTTAACAGATATTTTAAAATTATTAAGAGAATATTATCTCTTAAGACCCATTGGCGAGTATCATGGGTAGAAGTTTAGGTGCAAGTGTATTGACCTTTTTACTGATTTTTTCTCTATCTAGCAATTGTGTTTCTTCTTTGGAGCGGGTGGATTATTTGCAAGATGATATTTCGTCACATACTTATTTTTATGATGACTATTATGAGGGATTAGATAATTTAGACGGAGTTCAATTGCACTTGGAACTGTATGATATCATCAGAAATCATACCGTGGTAAGTTATGGTTCAACATGGGATCATCTAAGGGATGTTGATGAAGATCCTATGAATGAAGCTAATGTTACTTTATTTTACATGCAACGTTCTCAATCGGAGAATAATACTTGTGGGGACGGTAATGATTGTACTAGTCAGTCTTGGAATAGAGAGCATGTTTGGCCCAAATCTCATGGTAATTTTGGAACCAGTATGACGAAAGTAGCAGGTACTGATTTGCATGCCTTGAGACCTGCTGATAATACTGTTAATTCAGCAAGAGGGAATAAAGACTTTGGAAATGCCAGTATCCCACATTCTGAATGTAATGAATGCGATTCTTCTAGTGATTTCTGGGAACCATCTGATAGCAGGAAAGGTGACGCTGCTCGTACTATATTTTACATGGATGTCAGATACAATGGCTTTGATTCTGAACCAAACCTTACATTGGTCAATGGAACAACCGAATCATCTTCCGATAATGGATTCTTAGGAGATTTATGCATTCTATATGAATGGCATATTCTCGATCCAGTTAATAGTATTGAATTTAATCGAAATAATGAGGTTTATTTGATTCAAGGGAATCGTAATCCGTTCGTAGATAATGAAAACTTTGTTGAAGAAATTTGGGGTAATATTTGTGATGTAGGCAATGACGATTCAGATGGAGATGGATATGATGATCAAATAGATATATTTCCAAATAATTCTTTTGAATGGTTTGATACTGACTCAGATGGCGTAGGAGATAATTCCGACGCTTTCCCTCTTGATGATTCAGAAACTCTTGATTCTGATTTAGATGGCGTAGGAGATAATCTAGATCAATTCCCTCTTGATGATTCAGAAACTCTTGATTCTGATTTAGATGGCGTAGGAGATAATCTAGATCAATTCCCTCTTGATGATTCAGAAACTCTTGATTCCGATTTAGATGGCGTAGGAGATAATCTAGATCAATTCCCTCTTGATGCATCTGAGATAATCGATACTGACTCAGATGGCGTAGGGGATAATTCCGACGCTTTCCCTCTTGATGATTCAGAAACTCTTGATTCCGATTTAGATGGCGTAGGAGATAATCGTGACCAATATCCATTAGATTCTAGCCGTCATAAAAATATTAAATCAGTTAATTCTATATTTTTATTAATCCCTTTCTTTTTGGCTATTTTGGTATATTCTATCTTGAAAAATAAATAATTAATGAATCCTATTCTCATATCTCTGAATAATAAGGTTCATCTTCATGACGCATTCGAGTCATCCCGTAGGACCCGTAGCTCAGTTGGTTAGAGCGCTCGGCTCATAACCGAGTGGCCATCGGTTCAAATCCGGTCGGGTCCACCACTTTTCCTTTTATTTTAGTGATTTTCCGTATTCTTCATTTTTAAATTCCCCTCAATGATTGTTAGTTATCCCTGCTCTATTAGTGAGAACCCTAAAATAGAGTTTCACACGGGATTAAAGATATGACATCTGCCCGTTCAGTTAGACCTGTCCTAATATTGCTGGCAGTTTACTTCCTAAGTATGTGGGCTGGGGCTGCTGCAGTTCATGCTCAAGGAGTGACTCCTGATGTATCTCTAACTTGTGAAAATCCTCAGCCGATTGAGACATACCCTGGATCAACTCGTACTTCTATAGTGAACTGTGATTTAGAAAATCCATCTGCTCATCAAATTAAGGTAGATATTGTTATTCAATCTGGAGCTCTTGTTTCAGCCGGTCCTGCGTCTCTAACTGTCGGATCTGGTCTTTCAACTAGTTTCCAAGTCATATTGAGAGGAGATTTACAGATGGCTGAGGGTCAACATCAGATATCTATTACTGCTACGGTTTCTCAAGCAAACGGTGTCGCATACCCTGGTACACCTACTACTTACAAGGTACTAGCAGTAGTTAAGCAATTTAGTAGATTAAGAGTTGCTTCAGAACTTGCATTCATTCAACTAAGACCTAAAGTTGATTACATGGTTTCTTATGATGTTTACAACGACGGTAATGCGTTAGATAGGATGAATATCGAGATTGCTAATTATGATGAATTAAGTGACGAAGGGTTTACACTCAGCCTCCCTCTTGTAAATGTGGAGATTGAATCTAAGTCTCCTCCAGAGAAGGTCAGAGTTCAGATTCGTACTCCGAAAAATCAAGGATGGACTGATAAATATTATAATTTACAATTCAAAGCCACTTCTGATTATTCAGTCCGTACTGAAGGAATTCCGAATTCACAAATTCAATCAGTTACTCTTTACATCCGTGGAGTTTACCTGCCTGGATTCGAGTTGATTGGTACTACAATGATCACTGCACTAGCAGCAGCAGCGATTGCAGGTAGATTCAGAGTATATGATGAAGATGATGAAGATGATGATGGAGAACTAAGAGTTCTTGATTCTCGATTATTCTAGATACTAGATTAAACGGCTATTTATGA
>Ga0213861_10004454_pt1 | contig 11431 bp, 8 predicted proteins | sample PICome_4_FD_160110 | JGI IMG/M metagenome (GOLD analysis project Ga0213861, IMG submission 160110) | Coastal seawater microbial communities near Pivers Island, North Carolina, United States - PICO131 | ecosystem: Environmental > Aquatic > Marine > Coastal | place: USA: North Carolina | collected...
ATTAGTGATGCCAGTAGAAATACCGTTTTCCAACTTACTGCCTGATACGCCTCATCTACTTTTAGAACGCCGGATAAGATCATTCCAACAGCGCCGGTTAATAGAGCAACAGAAAGGCGAATGTCTGAAAATAGTACCAAACCTAACGCGATTGAAAAGAATATTCCCGCCCAGCCGACTTTATGTGGTCGCAATTCCTCGTGAGGATACTCCGTTGTTATAATAACAAAATTCTTGTCGTTTCTTAGGCGATGTAAAGCGTCCCATGTAGTGTGCACGACTAACGTATCCCCAGCTTGTAACGGTATGTCACGAATTCCATCGCCTTCACGCATGGTTTCACCAGTTCTATGTAAGGCGACCATGGCAATTCCATAAACCTTCCGCATCCAGACGTCTCGTGCGCTTTGTCCAACCAATGTAGAACTCGGTGGAATTACTATTTCGGCGATACCAGACTTAGCTGCCGATAGGGATTCGGCGAATTTTTCAATTTGAGTTTTGAGCTCAACTCCGTATTTATCCACAAATGCGAGTAAATTAGATGGAGATGCTAAGATACCCAGTGATGTGCCCGCACCAATTGCTGTATCACGAGCAAGTCCGCCTGGACCGATTCTGGTTGAATCACCTGTATGGGATGCGATAACCCGAATTTTATCTACAAGTTCTACATCATCGAGCACTTTATGAATTAGTGAACTTTTAGCTGGCACATAAATTTCGAATAGTTCGTAGTCGAGCCCGTATACGTTTTGGAAATAGCGCATAGTTGTTCCGCTATTGGAATTCGTGCTGGAATTTCGGCTTGGTAATACATACTTACCGGCTACCATGAAGTATAAAATTCCAACCGTTACCATTACTAATCCTATTGGAGTGACAGAAAATAATGACCAAGCTTCCATTTGCTGATCGGCCGACAAAGCCTTGTTCGAAGTCTGAATTAAATCGTTTAGCAGAATTAAGGGGCTTGATCCGACCATGGTCATGGTGCCACCTAGAATTGCGCAAAAGCCCATCGGCATTAATAACCGCGACATATGCAACCCTGAGCGTGCTGAAATCCGGCTAACTACAGGAAGAAATAAAGCGGCCGCTCCAACATTTTGCATAAATGAAGAAATGATACCTACGGTACTAGAGATAATTGGAACAACTCGCTTTTCATTGCTGCCGCCTACGCGAAGAATAAAACTGGCTACACTGCTCATTAAGCCAGTCTTATCCAAACCTGCGCCGATAATCATAACGGCAATAATCGATATTACCGCATTGGAACTAAAGCCATCGAATAAATGTTGATTGTCGACCAACCCATGAGTGAGGCCCATTAGGGGTGCCAGTAGAGCCGTCAAACCCAGTAATACCATGATCGAAACTGCGGCTACATCTACGGCTACAACTTCAAAAACAAATAGGTAAATTGTCAACAAAAGAAACATGCTTACCCAGCCGATCTCCGTGCTCGGCACCACCGTTTGTAGGTAAAGCCCAAAGAGAAAAAACGGTATGACGGCACTTAACTTTATCGCTAACTCCGTATTGGGCAATTTTAATTTGTGTCGTTTTTTTTCAGGGACAGGTATATCACTGGAGGCTTGCTCGGAAACTGTGGCCATTAAGTATGATTAAGAGTAGTCGGTTTAAAACAACAAAAAGCGTAATTTTCTATGTATTCCTGAAAGACTGAGTAGAGTACGTTGCTAATTAGTTGTCGAAATTTGAATGTTTCATCTAAAATTCTACCAAGTCAGAATAATATATAATAACTGGTGCTAATAAATGTCGAAAGTTAATTGAAGTTCTTAACTATATGATAGTAGTTTTTCGCGACTAGATCTAATGAAAATTAGTGTGGTAATATTCCTCGATGGAATATAAAAGACTACCCGATATTAATGGCTGGGCGGCACTACGAGCGGTAGTGGATCAAGGTGGTGTAAATCCAGCGAGCCGTTCTTTGAGCGTGGGGCAGCCCGCAATTACTAAGCGTATTAGAGCCTTGGAGTATTGTTATGGTGTAGCGCTATTCGAGAAACATGGGCGAAGCCTAACGTTAACAACAGCGGGGGAATTGGTCTATCAATTTGCCGTGGAAACACTCGATAAACAGGCAGCACTCGAAGAGAGTTTACAATTATTATCTCGTGGGCAACACCAGTTGCGATTGGAAATGTCATTATCGATCGGAGAATACTTTCTTTCAAATTGGTTGGTAGATTTCGCACGTATTCATCCGGATTATAAAGTCCGCAGTCGATTGGGATATGGCCGGGATATTGAAGCTCGTCTGTCAAGAGGTATAGTCGACGTAGCTATTCTCGAAGCTCCGCCTGAGCACACAGACATTTTAGTGCAACGCTGGAAAGAGGACGAGTTATGGTTAGTATGTGGCCCTAATCATCCACTAGCAGCCACTGATATGATATCTATCGATCGAATTCGTGCAGGTCGATATGTGTTGCGAGAACTTAGATCATCGTTAAGGGAACATCTAGATAATGCTTTACGCAGTATTGGCATTGAACAAGTTAACTGTGTACTTGAGGCGGGCTCGGATAAGTCGATTGTCGAAATTTTATTAAAAGACGACCTATTGAGTTTTCTCCCAAAGTTTGTTCTGCAGAATCTCGTAGAGACAGGAAAGGTCCATCGGATAAAAGTTAAAGGCTTTCGTATTATGCGAACCTTATGGATAGCCCGACGAAAGGACAGGCTCGATCATACCCCCAGTGACGCCTTTATAAAAATGCTATCAATACCATTGAACTCAATAGAATCACACATAACCGAGTAGTTTATAACCGTTTCGGTAGTTTCCCAATATCGTAGGATTATCAAAAAAGCTATAACGAAACCATTCGATTCCAGTTAAAAACATCATCACTAACACCGGTTTGAATATCAAGGATCTCGTTATAAAGTGAGGAGGCTAAAGGGCCTGGTGCTGAGTTATTAATTTCTATTTGTTGGCCATTCACATCAATATTTCCTACTGGTGCAATTACGGCAGCGGTTCCTGCGCCAAAGGCTTCGACTAGTGAACCAGCATATGCTGCATCAACAATTTCCTGGATGGAAACTCTGCGCTCTTCGCAAACGATTCCTCGACGACGAAGTAACTCAAGTACGCTATCTCGCGTTACACCTGGCAGAATCGTGCCACGTAATTCAGGTGTGATAACTTTGTTGCCTATTTGAAAGAAGATATTCATTTGGCCAACTTCTTCAACATATTCATGATTCACACCATCGAGCCACAAAACTTGATCGTGTCCTTCACTCAAGCTTCGAATTCCCGGCAGTAGAGAGGCGGCGTAGTTGCCAGCTGTCTTAGCATGACCCATACCACCAGGTGCCGCACGAGTAAATGAATGTTCCGCTTTCAGTGATATCGTCGGATTAGATTTGCTAAAGTATTCACGCACTGGGGATGACATAATATAAAACCGATAGTTATCCGAAGGCTTGACTGTCAGGTTCGCTTCAAGCCCGATGATCAATGGTCGAAAATACAGTGCCTTGCCACGTTCTTTTGGTATCCAATTAGCATCGAGTTGCACGAGATGATCTAGTGCCATCAAAAACAGAGACTCGTCAAATGCTGGTATACATAGCCTCTTACATGAGTTTTGTAGTCGGCTAGCGTTCCGGTCCGGTCTAAAAATTCGAGGTAATCCATCCACTCCCATGTAGGCCTTTAAACCTTCGAAAACACTTTGTCCATAGTGTAGACACAAAGCCCCGGGCGCAATGGAGAATGGTCCATATGGGACTATCTCGGGTTCACTCCAAAATCCGTTTACATAGTCGACTTGAAACATGTGATCACTAAAAACCGAACCGAATCCAAGGTTATTAAAATCTACGGTTTCAAGTCTGCTTTGTGTAACGCGTGTTGTTTTGATGGATGTGATCATAAATTGTCAGGCCGAATCGTTTAGAAACGTGGAATAATACGTCACTAGCGAGAGTTTTCCCATGTGAACTTGCGGGTTTGTAGAATAATAGTAATTATTTTGCAGCATCCTTTAAGCAAGTTCATTTCATTATAACGACGATAGTCGGAGATGTGACATATGTCTGCCAAAAAATCAACTGCTCGACAACACGGTGCAATGGAATACAGTGACAGTCCAGTAGATCTTAATACTGTTCGTCATTATCGACTGAATCGTGTTCGTGAAGAGCTAAAACAAAAGGATTATGCTGGAGTGTTGCTATTTGACCAGGTTAATGCACGCTATGTTACGGATTCCACGAACATGCAAATTTGGTGTTCCCATTATGAAACCCGTTGTGTCTTTGTGCCCACTGAAGGGCCGGTAGTTTTATTTGATTATGGTAATTATCCTCATTTGGCTGAGGATCTGCCAACGGTAGACGAATATCGTCCACTACCGTCGTTTTATTATTTTACAGTTGGCCCTCGTGGTCCAGAATTTGCCAATCTTTTTGCTGAAGAAATAAGCGATTTGGTAAATTCCTACGGCGCAGGTAACAACCGGTTAGCAGTGGATCGATTATCCTGGGAGGGTACTCAACCCTTATTGGCAAGAAAACTTTCGCTACACGATGGCTTGGAAATAATGGAATTGGCGCGATGTATTAAATCACCTGAAGAAATTATTTTGATGCAAGCTTCTATCGATGCATGTGAGGAGGGCATGGCTGCCATGCAAACCGCTATGGTGCCAGGTATCACTGAAAATGCGCTATGGTCGAAACTTCATCAAGTAAATATCGAGCGTGGTGGTGAATGGATAGAAACGAGGTTATTAAGTTCCGGACCGCGTACAAATCCGTGGTTTAGGGAATGCTCTATGAGAGCAATTGAGGATGGTGATTTAGTATGTTTTGATACAGACCTTATCGGGCCATATGGTTACTGCGCTGATATTTCTCGCAGTTGGTTATGTGGGGATGGAAAACCGAGCGATGAGCAACGTCGTTTGTATTCTCTTGCGATGGAGCAAATCGATTTCAATATTAATATCCTTAAAGCCGGCATGGAATTTCGTGATGTCAGTAATAGTGCATGGGAAATTCCGGCTGAGTTTGAAAAAAACAGATACGGTTCACTCATTCATGGTGTTGGCTTAGCTGACGAGTACCCCAGCATAAAGCACAGTCAGGATTTCGAACGACGTGGTTACGATGGATTGGTGCAGCCTGGAATGACTCTCTGTGTTGAGGCATATATAGGTTCAGAGCATGGAACGGAGGGTGTTAAACTAGAGGAACAAGTGCTTATCACGGAAACTGGAGTCGAAAGGTTATCCACCTATCCGTATGAAGAGGATTGGTTGTAGTAATAAAACGCCCGAGATAGATGCATAAACATTATAGGTTTCGCGTAGCAGCGCTTACGCGAGATATTGGGCTTTTGCCAAGTTTATTTAAAACAAAGTGCGCAGTTTCAGTAACTGCTTTACTATTGATGTTGTGTTCAATGTTCATTCCATCAAGCATGTAAAGCACATCTTCTGTAGCAACATTCCCCGCGGCACCAGGCGCGTAAGGACACCCGCCAAGCCCGCTCACGGCACTATCTATGGTTGCTATTCCTTGTTGAAGTGCTGCATATATATTTGCGAGAGCCTGACCATAGGTATCGTGGAAATGAACTGCAAAATGTCGAACGGGATTATGCCGGGTAACCACCTGTATCAGTTCAGCCGCTCGATTCGCCGTTCCGACACCAATAGTGTCACCCAACGACACCTCATAGCAGCCAAGGTGTAATAATCGTTCAGCGATGTCAGCCACAATAATCGGATTTACTGAGCCTTGATAAGGGCATCCAAGTACGCAGGAAATGTAACCTCGTACGCGAATACCGTTTTGTATGGCTTCATTACATACTAGCTTAAACCGTTGTATACTTTCTTTTATCGAGCAATTTATGTTCTTTTGAGAGAACATTTCGGAAGCCGCTGCAAAAACTGCGATTTCCTTTACTCCATGTTGTATCGCAACTTCTAGGCCTTGCAGGTTCGGAACCAGAACGCTAAATTTTGATTTATCTGCGGTATCAAAATGTTGGAGTATTGGACCTGTATCTGCCATTTTTGGCACCCAATGAGGAGATACAAATGCACCCATTTCAATATTTTGGAAACCGCAACACAGTAGTTTTCGAATTAATTCCTCTCGGAATGCACTATCGAATGGGGCGGATTCATTTTGTAAACCGTCTCGTGCGCCCACTTCGACAATCCGCACAGACTCTGGAATTAGGCTCATAGACTGGGACATCGGTTTATCTGCACTAAATCCAGTGCGCGGTTCGTGTCATTAATTTTGAGGCAAAACTCATGACAGATTTAATAGGTCCGGGCAGCTCTGCCGCGCCGGCATCGACAGCCATTGCTGCATGTTGAGCTTCATCCTCGCGCATTTGTTCTACAATCGCCCGACTGCTGGCATCGTTTGTTGGTAAGTCACCTAGATGCTGATCGAGATGCTTTACTACTTGTCGCTCGGTTTCTGCCAAGAAACCTAAATTCCAGCGATTTCCAGCAAGCCCGGCTGCGGTGCCCAGTAAAAAAGATCCGCCGTACCAAACAGGATTCAAATAGCTTTTACGGCCACCCAGTTGCTTTAGGCGTTCATCACACCATAGTAGATGATCACTTTCTTCTTCGGCGGCCTGTTGCATATGCTGGCGTGTTTGATTGTCCTGAGAAGAGAATCCTTGGGCATGGTAAAGTGCCTGTGCACATACCTCGCCAACGTGATTTACACGCATTAATGATTCCGATTGTCTTCGCTCAGACTCAGAGAGTTGCTCGGTTTGTGTTTTTGCTTTTGGAATAGGGCGACCTGTACCGCGTGGTTCACCGAAGAGTGTAGCTAGTGCTGAATCGGCGTTTATGAGAATCTGGTCTATTGGTGAGTATTGTCGTGAGCCCATGGTCATCCGCTGAGGTAGTCTATATATTTAATTTAATATGGTAAGTATAGCGAATTGCTCACCCACTAGCCAGAATCGCTGATTCGTTGCCATTATTTATACTGGCAATACTTGAGCCGTAAAAAGAGACTTGGTATGCTGCGACGCAGCGTGAATCTGGTCTGGTACGTCTATGATTTATGCAATAACGATACTTCTATTTTCATAGTTAAACAGTACGGAACTTAAAATGTCAGAATACGTTGCACCACTGCGCGATCTAAAATTTGCACTTGAAGAATTAGCTGACCTGGAAGGTGTACGCGCGCTTCCAGGTTATGAAGAAGCTACTCCTGACTTGGTTGACGCAGTTTTAGCCGAAGCCGCAAAGGTTGCGCACGATGTGCTGTCACCACTTAATCATAGTGGTGACATGCAGGGTGCTCGTCTGGGAGAAAACGGTGTGGAAACGGCGGATGGCTGGAAAGAGGCCTATCAGCTTTTTGTTGATGGTGGTTGGAACAGCCTTTCCTTTAGCCCGGAATGGGGTGGTCAGGGTTTACCGTGGTTAGTATCCACTGCCGTGCAGGAAATGTACAAAGCTGCCAACTTGTCCTTTGACTTGTGTCCTTTACTTACTCAGGCCGCAGTAGAAGCGATTTCGGCACACGGTAGTGATGAGCAGAAACGACAATACTTGGAAAAACTTGTCAGCGGCCAGTGGACTGGCACGATGAATTTAACCGAGCCACAAGCGGGATCAGATCTTGCCGCCGTTAAAACATTAGCAACACAAGACGGCGATGTTTATCGAATTAAGGGCCAGAAGATTTTTATCACTTATGGTGATCACGATATGACGGAAAATATCATTCATCTGGTTTTAGCCAAAGTTCCAGGGGCTCCAGAAGGTGTGAAGGGTATTTCTTTGTTTATTGTGCCTAAGTTTATTCTTGATGATCAAGGAAACCCCGGAGAAAGAAACGATGTGCATTGCGTATCTATTGAGAAAAAAATGGGTATTCATGCCAGTCCAACGTGTGTTCTTGCCTATGGTGATAATGAGGGTGCGATAGGCTATTTAGTTGGTGAAGAAAATCGTGGTTTAGAGTACATGTTTACCATGATGAATCTGGCTCGACATGCTGTTGGGGTTGAAGGTTATGCTATTGCTGAACGGGCGTACCAAAAGGCACTTTCTTATGCCAAAGATCGGGTGCAAGGCCGCGACCCTAAAACTCCTTCTGAACGGGTAGCGATAATTGCTCATCCCGACGTGCGTCGTATGCTTATGGATATGAAGGTCCAAATTGAAGCCATGCGAGGTTTAGGCTGCATCGCCGCCTCTGCGACAGATAAGATGACTCACTCTGAAAATGATATCGAACGTGCGAAGGGCCGTCTTTATGTGGACATGCTTACGCCAGTAGTAAAAGGCTGGTCAACAGAAGTGGGGAACGAGCTTACCTATACGGGTGTACAAATTCATGGCGGCATGGGGTTTATGGAAGCGACTGGTGCAGCTCAATACTCCCGGGATGCACGCATTACTACGATTTATGAGGGTACAACCGGTATTCAGGCGAATGATATTGCCGGTCGAAAATTATTACGCGATGGTGGTCTGTTGGCAAAGGGGATGTTAGCCGTTATGAAAGAAGATATCGATCGTCTTGTAACGATTGACTCAGACAAATCACGACAGATAGTTGCCGCTATGCATAGCGCATTATCAGAGTTAGGCCGTTCGGTGGATAAGATTCTAGAGATGGGAAAGAACGACCCAAGTGAGGCGATGGGGGTATCCGTACCTTATCTAATGCAGTTCGGTTATGTAACCGGCGGATGGATCATGGCTAAGAGTTTTTATGCAGCATCACAGAAAGTCGCTGAACAAAATACTGATCTATTTTATGCCGATAAGATGTTTAGTGCGTTATATTATATACAGCAGATTTTGCCCTTAGCGTCTTCGTATAGTGAACGAGTGTGTGCGGGTGGCAATATGATGGTCGCTGCAAACAACGATTGGTTTGATAGAGCTTACTAGGTTGCTCGAACTTGCTTTTACTTCACCCGGCAAAGTCGGGTGAAGTTTATTGGCTGCTATTTAAATACAACAAACTTTCTATCGATAACTGATTTCGGTGGCTAAAATTTCATTGGTTGCGAAACTGAATTCACGCTAGCTTCAGTCCGTTATCAACAGGTCTTTCGGGCTGTGCTAAAACCACAGCCCCATCAGCCTGAACAAAACCGGTAACCAGACATTCAGACCGAACCGGCCCAATTTGTTTAGGAGGAAAGTTCACCACCGCAACAATTTGACGACCGATTAAATCGTCACGTGAATATAGATCCGTAATTTGTGCACTTGATTTTCGAACGCCAATATCGGTTCCGAAATCAATTTTAAGTTTCCACGCAGGACGTCGTGCTTCGGGAAAGTCTTGTACTTCAATTATTGTTCCCGTCCGTAGTTCAACTATTTCAAACTCTGGCCAGCTTATTTCTTTCATGGTTGTTTATGACTCGTGTTGAGGAGTGGATGATCACCTAAATGTTCCTCAACCCAATCTTCTAAAGGTCTCATCCAGGTGTGTTGAAAAGTGTTTTTCAGCAATCTATAAACACGTGGTAAATGTTCGAGATATTTTGACTTGTTATCCCGCAGATGGAGCCTGCTAAAGATACCAAGCACCTTGGCATGTCTTTGGGCTGCGAGAGTAACGTACCAATGATTGAAATCGTGCTGATTGGTTTTTTTCATCGTGGAAAAATACAGTGCTAGCATCTTTTCTTCAAGTCCTGGTAAAAGGTCTCGCCGTGCATCTTGTAACAATGAAACCAGGTCGTAAGCCGGAGAGCCAATCAATGCATCCTGAAAATCGAGGAGTGCGCATTCAGTTCCAATTTTCGAGTTTACCAATAGCAAATTGTCTACATGAAAATCTCGTAAAACTAAGGCGCTTTGTTGAGTAGGCAACGTTTCAAATATATCTATCCATATGTTTCGATAGTGTTGAATTTGAGCTGAAGTTAGATTATTGCCATGCAGTAATGGATATAACCAATCGGTTAAAAGGGATGCTTCTTTAAGAAGTAGTGTTTGATCATAAACTGGAACATCGATATTGGTCGAAGCACAACGTTGATGCAGTGTAAGCAGTGACTCAATAGCGTGGACGTAGAGGTCTTCCTCATTCTCTCCACTATTAAGTAGTCGAGTGAAAGTGTTGTTACCTAAATCTTCTAGCAGCAATATTCCATTTTCTATATCCTGATAAATTATTTCCGGAACACGTAATCCAATGCTGGCTAGATGTAAATCAACTTTAATAAAATCTGCCACGCTTTCGGTATCTGGTGGAGCATCCATTAAGATGAATGTACGATCCGAATCATGGACCCTAAAATAGCGTCGGAACGATGCATCTTGATCCAGCGGAATTAAATCTTGATGATTCGGTAACAATTCACTCAAAAATTTGTTAATTAATGAAAACCGGTCTGTTGAGGTTGTCTTAGTAGCGTCGTTAGTCATTTAGTATGGCGGGCATAAAATAGTTGATGTGTAAATTAAACCAATTTTCCTACTTGCAGCTGGCTGTGAGGATCAAAAACACGGCGAATGGCGCGCATTAAGTCGAGATCTGCAGTGGATTTATATTGTGCAAGTAACGCTTTCTTGTCCGTCCCAATGCCATGTTCGGCGCTGATGGTACCATCGAGTTTATCGACGATGTTATACACGACGTTGTGAATGGCACTCTCCTTAGCTCTGAATGTTATCGCATCCATGTCGGTAGGTTGTGAAAAATTATAATGGATATTCCCATCACCTAAATGCCCAAAAGGGTAGGGGCGAATACTGGGCATGATTTTCTTTACTTCCCTGTCAACAGTTCTAACCAATTCTGGAACCTTACTAATTGGTACCGCAATATCATGCTTAATACTTTCTCCCTCTAGCCGTTGTGCAGTAACCAGAGCTTCGCGTATTTTCCAAAGCCCGTTTTCCTGACTAATGCTTCTTGATAAAACCGCATCTTTGATGAGTTGTTTATCTGCTGCTGTCTCGAGAAAATTTTCGGCTAGGGAGCTAACATCTATTACAGGCGACGACGTTGAAAACTGGCATAGCGCATACCAGGAGCAGGCAGGAATCACCCGGGAAATGCTCGGTGTATGCTTTAGTGTATTGTCCATTGCGACGCTAGAAATAAGTTCGAAACTTGTCAATTGGTTGGAACTGTAGAGTTGCGCAAGCTCCAATAATTCTAGAGACTGTTCAATGCGCGAAAAACCGCATAGAACGGATACGGTTGATAGAGGCGCAGGGCTAAGCTTTAGTGCAGCTGCCGAAACAATACCCAATGTTCCTTCGGCTCCGATGAATAATTGCTTCAAGTCGTAACCGGTATTGTCCTTGCCTAAACGATTAAGTGAATGGATGATTGTTCCGTCTGCCAATACGACTTCTATACCGTGAATATTTTGTCGTGTATTTCCATAACGCAGTACATTTATTCC
>Ga0213861_10004462_pt1 | contig 11419 bp, 10 predicted proteins | sample PICome_4_FD_160110 | JGI IMG/M metagenome (GOLD analysis project Ga0213861, IMG submission 160110) | Coastal seawater microbial communities near Pivers Island, North Carolina, United States - PICO131 | ecosystem: Environmental > Aquatic > Marine > Coastal | place: USA: North Carolina...
CGTGTAATAAAGAAAGCAAAATTTATGAAACAAATTACTTCATTTATTCTGTCTATATTTCTGATCTCTATAGTGCATGCTGAGATTGTATCGGCAAGTATAATAAATGCAAAAGTTAGACATACAGTACCTAAATCAAAAGGAATGGTGGCTGCTGCCAACCCTCTTGCAAGCCGCGCAGGTGTAGAAATTCTCGAAGCAGGAGGCTCGGCAATTGATGCAGCTATAGCCATTCAAGCCATGTTGGGTCTTGTTGAACCACAAAGTTCAGGACTTGGGGGAGGTGCTTTTATGGTAGTTTATGATCCTAAAACTGCCAAAGTATGGAGTTATAATGGAAGAGAAAAAGCGCCAAGTGCCGCTAGTCCAGAAATGTTCATGGACCCGCAAACAAAGAAACCCATACCCTATCGAAACGGTATTGCATCTGGAGTATCGACAGGAGTTCCTGGGGTCATAACTATGTTGCACATGGCGCATAAGGATTATGGCTTACTTAATTGGGGTGTACAATTGGAGCCAGCAATCAAGATGGCTGAAAATGGATTTAAAGTAAGCCCGCGTATGGCAGATATTACAGCTCGAATGGGAGGGTTTGCTTTAAATAGAGATGAAAATGCTAAAGATTATTTTTTTCTTGATGACGGCATAACGCCATTACCTGTTGGATTTTTAAGAGATAATCCACAATATGCAGTTACTCTTCGAGCACTCCAGAAGAATCCTAGAGCACTTCTTGAAGGCCCTATAGCCCAAGAGATTTTGCGTGTAACACATAAGCTACCACTTCCTGGAAGCTTAACAATTGAAGATATGAAAAACTATAAAGCTAAAAAAACTGAAGCACTTTGTTCGACTTATAGGTCTAATATTATTTGTGGAGCCCAACCCCCTAGTAGTGGCCCAGTTGCTGTTCAATCGATTTTGGGTGTTTTAGAAAATTTTGATATGAATAAATTAGGTATGTCATTGGACGGCTGGCATATTTTTTCTGAGGCTAGTTTTTTAGCTTACGCCGATAGGGATAAATATATTGGTGATCCCGATTTTATAGCAGTGGATGCTGAATCTATGATTGATAAAGAATATTTAAAATCTCGATCCGATTTGATTCGCAGAGATGTAGCAATGGTAAATGTAACGGCAGGTAACCCTAATAAATTTAGCAGAGGTGAGGACTCTACCCCTGATAACCCTAGTACATCTCATTTTACAGTTGTAGATAAAGAGGGTTTAGTTGTTTCTATGACTACAACCGTCGAAGCGGCGTTTGGCTCACAAAGAATGGCGGCAGGTTTTATTTTAAACAATCAGCTTACTGATTTTTCATTTCAACCAAGGGACATCAATGGTCTCCTAGTTGCTAATGCCGTTGCTCCAAATAAGCGTCCTAGATCATCGATGGCGCCCGTGATTGTTTTTAATCCAAAAGGAGAGTTCATCTTCACTTCAGGCTCGCCAGGAGGTAGTTCAATTATCGCTTACACAGCCAAAACAATCGTTGGGATAATTGATTGGGGTTTAACTCCGCAAGATGCCATTGAGTTACCAAACATTATTGCTCGAAATGGCCGTATTGCAGTCGAAGCTAAGGGTTTAAAAGATGACATTACAGGTGAGATTGATAGGGGTGCACCTGCTGAAGAGTTTGGTATGTCTGAGACTTTAATAAAGGGACTTGAAAGTAAAGGTCATAAAGTTCGTCGTTCAAAAGGTGAATTTAGCGGAATACATATTATCTATAGAGCTGAAGACGGAAAATTGATTGGTGGTGCTGACCCGAGGCGTGAAGGAGTTGTCTTGAGTTTGGATTAACTTCTTAATGAATATACAAATCGATCGTTCATTTAAAATTTATCTAAATCCTGACTCCATTTTCCAATACTAGCTAAGCTATTCATTTTAGCTCTATGATAAAAAGCTTCTTGAGCTTTTTTATAATTACTTTTCTTACCCTTCCATGTAAATAAAGCTGACTGCTGCAAAGCACGCCCATATGAGTATGTAAGCCTCCACGGGAAACTACCTATTTTATTCATCATATCAAGATTTCTTGTAGCCTCTTCATTCTTTTGTCCACCTGATAAAAAAGCGATTCCAGGAACAGCAGCAGGTACTGTATCTTTTAAGACTTTAATGGTGCGCTCCGCTATCTCTACTCTACTAGGTTGTTCAGCACACTTTTTTCCTGCAACAACCATATTCGGCTTCAATATTATACCTTCTAACTTGACACCTTGTTCATATAGTTCAGTAAAAAGAGAATTTAATGTGGTCTCTGTAACTTCATGACAGCGCTCAATATTATGATAACCCCCCATGAGCACTTCTGGTTCAACTATTGGAACTATTCCAGCTTCTTGGCATAAGGCTGCATAACGACCAAGCGCATGTGTGTTAGCTTTAATTCCGCCTATAGTTGGTGTCGTACCTACGTATTGATCTGGGTGAGAAATCTCAATTACAGCTCTCCATTTTGCAAAACGTGCACCTAACTTATAATATTCAGTTAAACGTTCGCGAAGACCATCAAGTCCTTGAGTTATGGATTCTTGTGGCCTACCAGCTAGTGGTGTTGTTCCTGTGTCTACCTTTATACCTGGTAGAGTATTAGTAGATTTTATTAACTCAACTAAAGATGTTCCATCCGCAGTTTTTTGGCGGATAGTTTCATCATACAATATAACACCTGATATATGATTGCTCATCGCCTCGTGAGTTCTAAATAACATTTCTCGCCAATCGCGCCTTTTTTCATAGGTACTCTCAGTATTAATGCTCTCAAACCTTTTACCAATGGTTCCTGTGGATTCGTCCGCTGCAAGAATACCTGTTCCTGGTTCGACCATTTTTAATGCTATCCTATTTAGCTCTTGAATATTCATATTAAGATACCTTTTTTAAAATCTCGATACCTGGAAGAGCTTTTCCTTCTAGCCATTCCAGAAATGCACCTCCAGCTGTACTAATAAATGTAAAGTCATCAGCTGCTGATGCATTTTTTAAAGCTGCCACTGTATCACCGCCGCCTGCAACAGAAACAATTTTACCTTCTTTTGTTAATTTTGCAGCGTATGTTGCTGTTTCAGAAGTTGCTTTATCAAATGGATCAATTTCAAAAGCCCCTAATGGCCCATTCCATATCACTGTTTTTGCCTCATCAAGAGCAGCCTTTATATAATTGATAGAGCTTTCTCCACAATCAAGTATCATTTCATCACTCAATACTTCATTCGGCTTGCACTGGCGAAAATTAGCATTGGCTTGAAATTGCTTTGCAACTATTACATCCGAAGGTAATATAATTTTACAATGTTCTTGATCGGCCTTTTTTAAAATTCCTAACGCGGTCTTTTCAAAACTAGGCTCATATAATGAAGATCCGACCTCATTTCCTAAGGCACTCAGAAATGTATTCGCCATACCGCCTCCTATAGCTAGTATATCCAATTTTTTTACAAGATTCCCAAGAAGCTCTATTTTTGTGGATACTTTTGCGCCACCAACAACACCCATTACAGGTGACCTTGGTGTATTAAGAGCATGGCTTATGTGCTCGATTTCTCTTTCCATAGCTAACCCTGGATAAGATGGTAAGAGATCTCCTACAACTGATGATGATGAGTGCTTACGATGTGCCGTTGAAAATGCATCTTGAATAAAAACATCCCCTAATTGAGCTATTTTTCTGGCTAATTTTATATTACCGCTTGTTTCTCCTTTATGAAATCTTATATTTTCGAGAAGCATAATTTCACCTGGTCTAATTTTATCAACATTTTTAAATTCTAAATTATCATTAAAGGACACTTTAGTACCTAAGGCTTTGGATAAAGCGGGAATAACAAAACTTAAAGATAGTCTTGGATCGCATTTACCATTGGGCCTACCAAGGTGTGAAATTAAAATCACTTTTGCATTAGCTGTTGTTAAAAAATTAATTGTTGGAAGTGCTGCTCTTAGTCTTGTATCATCTGATATTGAGCCATTATCGTCTTTAGGTAGATTAAAATCTACACGTACAATTGCTGTTTTCCCATTAAGATGAACATCTTTTAATCGATTAAAATTCATTTGAATTATATTTTCTTTTGGCTGCACATTACGCGAGAGACATCTATCATTCTATTAGCGAAGCCCCATTCATTATCATACCATGCAACGATTTTTACTAGGTGCCCATCCAAAACTTTAGTTAATGGAGCAGCAAAAGTAGCACTGTTGGGGTCATGATTGAGGTCTGAACTAACAAGAGCATTTTTTGTATAGCAAATGACCCCTTTCATAGTTGTTTCAGCTGCATTTTTCATTATTGCGTTCAATTCGTCAGCACTTGTTTTCATTACAGGTTGAAAGGCTAGGTCAACCATGGATACATTAGCTGTTGGTACTCGAACTGCCGAACCCGAAAGTTTACCCACAAGTTCTGGAATTACTAAACCAACCGCTTTTGCTGCTCCCGTGCTAGTAGGAATCATATTTAGGCCTGCAGCACGTGCCCTATATAAATCTTTATGGGAATTGTCTAAAATGCGTTGATCCTGGGTGTAGCTATGAACTGTAGTCATAAACCCGCGCTTAATTCCAATACTGTCTATTATTACTTTTGCAATTGGTGCAAGGCAATTAGTTGTACAGGAAGCACAAGACACAACTTTATCTTTTTCAGTGAGGTCATTGTGGTTAACACCATAAACAATAGTTTTATCCACTTCTTTACCAGGAGCAGAAATAAGTACTTTTTTTGCCCCTGCATCAAAATGTGACTTAACATCTTTTTTAGATCGAAATACCCCTGTGCATTCCATCACTACATCAACATCCAAGTCGCCCCATGAAATTTTTGAAGGGTCACGTTCATGAGTCATTCGTATTTTTCCTCGACCATAATCTATAAAGTTACTACCTTCAGACACTTCAGTTTTGAAGCGGCCGTGTACTGAGTCATAACGAAGTAGGTGTGCCGATGTGGATACGTCTCCAGGCGAATTTATCGCTACCAGTTTGATATCATTGATATCGTATTCTTCTATGGCTCTTGCAACTAGTCTACCAATTCGTCCAAAGCCATTAATACCAATACGGATAGTCATTTACTTGTAACCCTTACCAAGAAAAATATTACTATATTTAAGCTACTCAGGAATGGGGTAGCTTCTCTTTACTGTCAACAGATTATCCCTTGTTATGGGCTTAAAATTGCTTCATTCTATACATATTAACTAAGATTCGGAATATCCTATGAATGACAGCGCTGACATAAAAGAAGCATCTGACAGATTAAAGTCAGCAATTGGTAAATTAGGGGGTTCTATCGACTCTCTATTAGATAAAGTGAGTCGTTTGGAAGCTTTAAAAAAAGAATCAGATGCCATGAGTGCAGACAGGGCAGCACTTGCTGCTAAGCTTGATGCAAGTTATGCGAAAGAGAAAGATTTCGTAGCTCGTGAAAAAGAGTTTGGCATATTGGCTGACGAGACCACCCAAGAGTTAGACCGAGTTATAAGGCAAGTTCGAGTGGCATTGGGAGAGGATTAGGTCATGGCAAAAATAAGTGTCGACATAAATGGTCGAAAATATGCTTTAGGTTGCAATGAGGGAGAACAAGATCGACTCATGCGCCTTGGTCAAAAGTTAGATGATAGAGTAAAAAATATGGCCACTCAATTTGGTCAAATAGGGGATTTACGACTTTTTGTGATGGCAGGTTTAACCATGCTTGACGAATTAGAAGAGATGAATAAATCCTTGGATAAAGAGGTTGATAAGCGAATAGGTAATCTTCGTAAAGAAGCGGCTTCTGCTAATAAGTTAGCCTTAAATATTGAAAATAAAGCTATAAAAAATTTACTAGAGGCCGCTAAAAAAATTGAAAAATTATCAGAAAGCTTATCAATTTAATGATATTTATTCACTCTTTTCCTTGCCATAACTATAATATGTCGTCAAAGACACTTTGACGGTTTCTGCGGGTTTTGTGAGAAGCACTAATCCACCGGACCTTAATATACTCCTAGGGAGCTGGCGCTGTTCAGATCGTGGTCTGTTTACTTCCGGCACCCACTTGAACTCTAGGTTCACGAGGATTCTTTCAGCTTCCACGGGCTTAGTGGGACCGTCACACTAAATTTAGTTGTTTTGCATGGAAATGGTTGAATATGATTAGTATGCAAAAAAAAGAGGCTAGGATAAAAGCTAAAATAATTCGAGCTAAAGAAAAAAATAATCTAAATGCATTTCAAATTATAGAACATATACCTGCTAGTATTTTCAATAATAGAATAATCGCAGGTTATTGGCCTTTAACTGATGAATTAGACATTATTCCACTGCTTAAGTCTTGCTTTTCCAAGGGTCACAAACTTTCTTTACCCTGTACGCCTGAGAGAGGTAATCCTCTATTGTTTCGAAGTTGGTCACCTAAGGATAAATTAAAGAAAGGACTTTATGGAACTTGCGAGCCTTTTCCTGAAAAGGCTCTAGTTGTTCCAAATTTAATACTTTTACCTCTTTTAGCATTTACAGGCACAGGCACTCGTTTAGGTTATGGGGGCGGGTATTATGACCGTACGTTAGCAAGTTTGAGATTAAGAAATGATATTTTTGCTTGCGGTATTGCCTTTGCTAGTCAAGAAGTTGATTTCTTACCAACTGATGAGTTTGATCAAAACCTTGATGGTATATTAACAGATAAATATTTTAAGGCGTTTTAATGCGATTAGCTTTTTTTGGAGATGTAGTTGGCAAGTCAGGCCGTGAGGCTGTAAAAAGACACCTTCCGCGCATTCGCTCTGATTTAAATCTGGATGCAGTCGTTATAAATGCAGAAAATGCTGCTGGTGGATTTGGTATTACTAGATCAACTGCTGACGAACTTTATGATGCAGGAGCTGATGTCTTGACCCTTGGCAATCATAGTTTTGATAACCCACAAGGTATTTCCGTTATTGAAAATGAGCATCGATTACTGCGTCCATGTAATTACCCACCTAATACTGCGACAGGGAGGGGATCGGGTATGTATAACGTTAATGGATACCAATTATTGGTGATTAATGTTTTAGGGCGGGTTTTCATGGATGCATTAGACGACCCTTTTCAGGCTGTAGAAAGAGAATTGAATAACGCTCCTTTAGGGGTAGTGGCAGATGCTATAATTGTTGATATTCATGCTGAAGCAACCTCTGAAAAGCAAGCAATGGGACATTATTGCGACGGAAGAGCTAGTTTAGTTGTTGGGACACACCAGCATGTACCTACAGCAGATACACGAATATTCGTTTCTGGAACAGCTTATCAAACTGATGCTGGTATGTGCGGTGATTATAATTCAGTAATTGGAATGAATAAAGAAGAGCCGTTAAGGCGATTCACAACTAGAATGCGAGGAGGGCGCTTTACTCCTGCAACAGGTGATGGAACTTTGTGTGGAGTCTATGTTGAAACTAGTGATAAAACTGGTCTAGCTGTGAGAGCGGAACCTTTACGATATGGTGGAATATTGTCAAATGCACTGCCAGATTAACCCAAAAAATTTAAACAAGAGTTATTTATGTCTTTTAAAGTTTCCGAAAATCTTTCTCGTGTAGCTCCCTCAGCAACTATGGCTGTTACACAATCTGCAAGAAATATGTTGGCAGCAGGTATTGATGTAATTGGTTTAGGAGCGGGTGAGTCTGATTTTGACACACCTGACCATATTAAGAATGCAGCAATTAAAGCTATTAAAGACGGTAAAACAAAATATACAAATGTTGACGGAATACCTGAGTTAAAAGCAGCAATAACAAATAAATTTAAGCGAGATAATAATTTAATATATTCTTCCTCTCAGGTCAATGTATCACCAGGTGGTAAACCGGTAATTTATAATGCTTTTATGGCAACTCTCAATTATGGTGACGAGGTGATCATTCCTGCACCATGTTGGGTTTCTTATCCTGAAATGGTTAAAATGTGTGGTGGAATACCAAGAGTTGTTACCTGTGACATTGATAATGATTTCAAATTAACCCCAGAGAAACTTGAAAAAGAGATCACGTCCAAAACTAAATGGTTGATATTAAATTCTCCATCAAACCCAACGGGTGCTGCTTATACTGAAAGTGAGCTTGGAGCTTTAGCTAATGTGTTAATCAAGTATCCTAAAATAATGGTTCTAACTGATGATATATATGAACACTTAATTTATGATGACTTTAACTTTCATACTATTGCTCAAATCGAGCCGGCTCTCTATGACCGAACTCTTACTATGAATGGATTATCTAAAGCATATGCCATGACAGGTTGGCGTATAGGTTATGCAGGGGGCCCGGAATGGTTGATTAAGGCAATGGCAAAGGTTATGAGTCAATCTACATCAAATGCATGCTCTATCTCTCAATGGGCTGGGGTGGCTGCTTTAAATGGCCCGCAAAATTTTATACATGAGAGAAATAAAGAGTTCGTTAAAAGGCGTGATATGGTTGTACACCGATTAAATAAAATAGATGGTATTGTTTGTAAAACCCCAGATGGTGCGTTTTATGTATACCCTGATTGTTCGGGATTAATTGGTAAAAAAACCCCTAGCGGGGTTAAAATACTAAATGATATTGATTTTTCAAAGCTTCTTTTGGAGGGATCACATGTCGCTGTTGTACCGGGAGGGGCTTTTCATAGTTTATCTAACTTCCGTATTTCATATGCTACTACTATGGAGAACCTAAATATAGCTATGAATCGAATCTCAGAATTTTGTAAAGCCTTAAAGTAAAAATTTTTTAATTAAAAAAAACCGGGCACTCGGTAATCCGGGCCCGGCTAAAGTCATCGCTTAAACTTCGGGGAAGAAGTATTTGCGGATAAGAACATAGGGAACGAAAGGGGAGGGACGTACCTAATTCTTGTTAAGAACATAATCAAATAATGATAAAGCTAGAAGACTTAGATAAGCAGTACAGCTATGCAATTATGCATAGATTGTATAGTTCTATTTGATAACTCAATAGTTCCAGCTTCGTGTTACTCGCATAAGGAACTCTCTGAAAACTTTAGCTCTTACAGAACCTCTTAATTCACTGGGGTATACGAAAAAAACATCAAAACTTTCTCCTTTTACCTGTGGTAATATTCTTACTAATCTTCGTGATAGTGCAGTCATGTAATCTGGAATACCGGCTACTCCAATACCTGCCTCAGCTGCCCTCATAATTCCATGAAGGTTATTAACACAGAGAATAGGTGTTCTTGTGTTGCTATCAGAACCAGCTTTAAGGACCCAATTAGTACTATGAAGGCGCGAGGGTTTTAGGTCACCGAATGCAATTATATTATGATTATCTAGATCTTGAGCAGAGGTTGGCGCTCCAAATTTGGCGAGATATGAATGTGATGCATAAAGGCTTTGCGATATAGTGCCTAGCTTTCTTTCAATAACATCCCCTTGTGTTGATGGCCAAGGTCTTAATGCGCAATCTACATCAAAGGCGGAGAGGTCATGTTCTTCATCTTCAAGGATTAATTGCACATCAATCTCTGGGTAAGCTTCTATAAATTCAGGCAAAACAGATGTTAGCCAATTAGCCCCTAATGATGTTGGAGCTGATACTCTCAGTACACCTTGAGGTTTGTTTCGGCTATCAATCACTGATGCTTGCGCAAGAGCTACTTTATGAGCCATCTCGCGAGCAGTATTGTATAAAATGCGGCCCTGTTCTGTGAGAGTTAATCCTCTTGCATGTCTATGGAATAAAGGTGTGTTTAAGCTATCTTCTAAGGCTGAGATTTGCCGTGAAACTGCAGATTGCGATATTTTTAAAAGCTCTGAAGCTGCTGTGAGTGAACCAGTCTCTGCAGCAGCATGAAATGTTTTAACTTTATCCCAATCTAAACTGTCCACTAGCTATTCACTACTCAGTGGCCTCAGATAGAGCTTCTTGCTCAGTCAGAAACCGCTCCGCCTCCAAAGCACCCATACACCCTAATCCTGCTGCAGTTACGGCTTGACGATAGGTTTCATCTGAAACATCCCCAGTAGCAAATACTCCGGGTACATTTGTTGCTGTGCTGTCTGGTGCAGTGGAAATATACCCACCCTCATTCATCTCAACATGACCTTTAAATACATCTGTTGAAGGTTTGTGACCTATAGCGATAAAAACTCCATGTGTGTCTCGTTTGAAAACGTTACCTGTTTTTAAATTTCTTAATTTTACGCCTGTTACACCTATTGGGTTATCATCCCCAAGAATTTCTACAAGTGCTGTGTCCCATAAAACCTCGATTTTTTCATGATTAATAAGCCTATGCTGCAGAATTTTTTCTGCACGCAAAGTATCGCGGCGATGAACAAGTGTAACTTTTGATGCAAAGTTAGTTAAGAATAAAGCTTCTTCTACGGCTGTATTTCCACCTCCAATAACTATTACTTCTTTGTTTCTATAAAAAAATCCATCGCACGTAGCACAAGCTGACACACCAAAACCTTGAAACTTTACTTCTGTAGGTAGACCCAGCCATTTAGCTTGAGCCCCAGTGGCAATTATCACAGCATCTGATGTGTATAGTTTTCCACTATCACCAAACATTTTGAATGGTTTTGTTGTAAAATCAACATTTATGATTGTGTCCTCATAAAAGCTTGTTCCAAACTTAAGGGCATGCTCTTTGAACTTTTCCATAAGCTCTGGACCCTGTATTTCCGGAAAACCTGGATAATTTTCCACATCAGTTGTAATAGTTAATTGCCCACCAGGTTGTAGGCCAGAGATTATCGCAGGTTCAATCATAGCACGTGCCGCATATACTGCCGCAGTGTAACCTGCTGGACCTGAGCCAATAATAATGACTTTATGGTGAATAGTTTCTGTCATCTGAAATCTCGTTAAATTTATAGAAATATCTTATAAAATAAATAGAGGATTCGCAAATTGAAGAACCATTATAATTGTGCACAGATTATGTCATGGTTTAATAATCGAACTTTCAGTCAGAATTTTATGCGACTTTCATACTAAAAAGACCCTGAAAAATCAAAATTAATAAAATTATAACAAGTTCTAGAACTGAACCAATACGTCAATTAGCAAAATTTACTACGAGACTGATATTTATCATACCTTAACCAAAATTTTGTTGCTATTAAATGAGTTTCTTTCAGAGGTTTATAATTATTAGTATTAAAATCACCATTGAAATAGGAAATATTACATCGATTTTTGAGAACTCTATTTAGCTCTTTAAACTTTTTAGTGCCTCCGGATACAGGAAGGGTGAAAACTTTCCCCCCCACAGATGCTGCTTCAGTTACCATATTTGCACTATCTTCTGTGACTAATATTATATCTGATTTTTCTAAAAAGGCATAGTAAGGGTTCTCCCCTTTTCCGAAATACCCCCAGACTGATTCATATTCATCGCTTAATTCTTTGTATTC
>Ga0213861_10004465_pt1 | contig 11414 bp, 12 predicted proteins | sample PICome_4_FD_160110 | JGI IMG/M metagenome (GOLD analysis project Ga0213861, IMG submission 160110) | Coastal seawater microbial communities near Pivers Island, North Carolina, United States - PICO131 | ecosystem: Environmental > Aquatic > Marine > Coastal | place: USA: North Carolina...
TTCCCCAACAGGTGCGGCGTCCCCAGCAGGCGCGGCCTCCTCAGCAGGTGCGGCCTCCTCAACAGGCGCGGCCTCCTCAGCAGGTGCGGCCTCCTCAGCAGGTGCGGCCTCCTCAGCAGGTGCGGCCTCCTCAACAGGTGCGGCCTCCTCAGCAGGTGCGGCCTCTTCAGCAGGTGCGGCGGCGAGTGCGAGGGCTTGGTCGAGGGCATCTTGGGAGCAGGTGCCTGCGGTCAGATCGGTGTTGCCCGACGCAACAATGTTTTGCGCAAATGCGACGGCATCGGCGACCTCTTCACCGCTGGGGGCTATGCAGGGAAATGCGGTTTGCGCAAAGACCGGCATAGGGGCGCTGAGCGCGAGCGAGACCAGCAATGCGGTGCCGGATTTCAGATTGGATTTTAACATTTTGACCTCTGGGATTCTGCGCGCAAAACCGCGCTTCGCACAAGTTGAACCACATGCGAGAAGTAAGGTTGCGTGGGAAAATGCAGGCTTGGCGGAGATGCGCCGAGTGGGCGGTTTTCGCAGGCATCACGCGGGCGTTGGTTGGCACAACGAAAAAGGGGCCACCCGAAGGTGACCCCTAAATTCAGACGATTGCTTTGGCTTAAGCCATTGCTGCCTTAGCTTTGCCGACGATTGTCGCAAATGCTTCTGGCTCGTTCACAGCCAGATCGGCAAGAACCTTACGGTCAACTTCGATACCAGCCAACATCAGGCCGTTGATGAACTTGGAATAGTTCAGTGTCTCATCAACAGAGCGCACACCGGCGTTGATACGCTGGATCCACAACGCGCGGAAGTTCCGCTTGCGGTTGTGACGGTCGCGTGTTGCGTATTGGTTTGCCTTTTCGACGGCCTGCTTGGCGACCTTGAAGGTCTTGGAGCGGCGATCGTAATAACCTTTTGCAGCGTCGAGAACTTTCTTGTGACGACGGTGCGTGACTGTTCCACCTTTAACTCGCATATCAAATTCTCCTTAGCGCGCGTATGGCATCATGCCCTTGATGATTTTCGCATCAGGAGCTGAAAGGGTTGTCGTGCCGCGTGCGTCACGAATGAATTTGGTGGTCCGCTTGATCATACCGTGGCGCTTGCCCGCTTGACCTGCTTTGACCTTGCCGGTGGCAGTCATTTTGAACCGCTTTTTGCAGCTCGACTTTGTCTTCATCTTAGGCATTTCCGTCTCCTCTATTGAGTTCGGTAGAACGCACGACTCGGCATGCCACTTTGGCCGGTCGCGCGGGTTGAAGCTGCCGTATAGGGGGCAACAGTTTTTGGCGCAAGCGGATTTAACCCAAATACCGCCCAATAACTTTGCCAAAGACATCCGGAAGCGTCTCGAAGTTAAACGCGCCAGGTCTTTCGTTGACCGCGTAAAGAATCATCAACACGCCGATAAGGATGATGAGGGCGGGATAGCGCGGGGTACGGCTGTCCGAGAACGCACTCACGATTGCAGGAATCGAGAAGGCGGTCACAATACAGCCGATCACAAATATGAGGTCTAGATCCATAAGACTGGTCCTGATGTTACTGCTCTTTCGCAGAGACTACTCTGGATCAGCCGCGTAAATCAAATTTTCTGCACATGGCGCGACGCGCAGGATATTGGTCGACCCTGGTGTGTTGAAAGGCACACCCGCTGTCACGACGATCATATCCTTCTCGGTGGCCAACCCTTGCTTGAGCGTGGCGCGCACAGCGGCGATCACGGCGGTCTTAAACCGGTCAACAGGGCCGGTCACGACGCAGTTGGTGCCCCATGTCAGGCAAAGACGCCGCGCGGTTCTGCGAAAGCTGGTGAGCGCGATGATGGGCACGCGCGGACGCTCGCGGGCAACCAAAAGAGCGGTTGTGCCGGATTGAGAGAAGCAGCAAATCGCTTTGACATCAGCGGTTTCCGCGATTTCACGCGCGGCTGCGACGATACCGTCAGCCACGGTTTTCCGGTCCGCTTTGCGGGAGGCCTCGATGATTTCGGTGTAAGTCGGGTCGGCTTCGACCTCCATTGCCACGTTGTTCATCGTGGTCACGGCCTCGATCGGGAAGGATCCTGCGGCCGATTCGGCGGACAACATGATCGCGTCCGCACCTTCATAGATCGCGGTCGCAACGTCGGATACTTCGGCACGGGTTGGCATCGGGCTTTCGATCATCGATTCGAGCATTTGCGTCGCCACGATCACAGGCTTGGCCGCAGCACGACATTTACGCACGAGCTGTTTTTGGATCGGTGGTACGTTTTGCACAGGCAATTCAACGCCCAGATCGCCGCGCGCCACCATGATTCCATCGGAGACGGCCAGAATTTCGTCAAAGACTTTCACGGCGTTCGGCTTTTCGATCTTGGACAGGATCGCAGCACGGCCTTTGGCCAAAGCGCGGGCCTCTTCGACGTCCGCTGCACGTTGCACGAAGGACAACGCCAGCCAGTCCACCCCCAGATCGCAAACGAAATCGAGATCCTTGCGGTCCTTCTCGGACAAAGCGGCCAGCGGCAAAACCACGTCAGGCACGTTCACGCCTTTGCGGTTTGAAATCACGCCACCCACAAGCACTTCGCAATTGGCGAAATCAGCGCCGCAGTCTTTGACCCGCAATTTGATCTTGCCGTCGTTCACCAAAAGGTGCGCGCCAGGCTCAAGCGCATCGAAAATCTCTTTGTGCGGAAGCTGCACGCGGTTCACGTCGCCCGGTGCCTTATCAAGGTCGAGACGGAAATCAGCGCCCACGATCAGCTCTTCGCCATCATCGTTCGCAAACACACCAACGCGCAGTTTCGGCCCCTGAAGGTCGGCCAGAATACCAATCGGGCTGTCGAGGTCTTCTTCGACCTGACGGATAATGGCGTGGCGGGCGCGGATTTCTTCATGATCTCCGTGGCTCATGTTCAGACGGAACACATCGGCCCCGGCCTCGTGCAAAGCACGGATCATGGCGTAATCGTTGGACGCAGGCCCAAGTGTTGCTACAATCTTTACATTCCGGTGGCGTCTCATGTTATATTCCTTCAAGCGTCAAACTGCGCAACTGTTAGCGGTAACACCGCGTGTTACGCCCTTATTGCGCAATTCCATTTGCCATACAACTATCCTATTCAGGTAAAGAAACGAATGGCAGGGGCCTATGACACATCCATCTTTTGAAATTCGCGGCGCAGATAGCGACGGGCGCTGGCTGATTACCTGTGATCATGCCACAAACCGCGTCCCCGATTGGGTGAACGGCGGTGATCTGGGCCTCGCGCCTGCGGATATGCAGCGCCACATTGCCTATGATGTGGGGGCCGCCGGTGTGACGCGGCATTTGGCGCAACTTCTTGATAGCCCTGCGATTTTATCGGATTTTTCGCGCTTGGTGATTGATCCGAACCGCGGCGAAGACGATCCGACCCTGTTGATGAAGCTTTACGACGGTACGATCATCCCCGCCAATCGTTACGCCGATGAGGCGGAACGCGAGCGTCGGCTGGATGCGCTCTATCGCCCGTTTCACGACGCCTACGCCGCATTGGTCCGCCGCCGTGACGATGTGGTCGTCTGCGCGATACACAGCTTTACCCCGCAACTCAAAGGCCGCCCGCCCCGCCCTTGGGAAGTTGGCGTGCTTTATGCGGGCGACGACCGCTTGGCGCGCCCTTTTATTGCGGCCTGCCGTGCGCAGGGCTGGTGTGTCGGCGATAACGAACCCTATAGCGGCCATTTGCCCGGTGACAGTGTCGAACGGCATGCCTTGCGCGACGGGCGCCCCAATGTCTTGATCGAAGTGCGCAACGATTTGATCGCTGACGATGCGGGTCAGGCCTTGTGGGCCGCCAACCTCGCCCCCATTCTCAAAGAAGTCTTGGCCCAATCGGGTCTTTAAAGGAGAAACAATCATGGATGCCCAAACGCAACTTGAAATTGAGGCTGCTGCCTTTCGCCGCCTGCAAAAGCACCTGATGGAGGATCGCACCGATGTGCAAAACATCGACATGATGAACCTCACAGGGTTCTGCCGCAACTGTCTGGCCCGCTGGTATCAAGAGGCAGCAAATGCGCAGGGTATCGAGATGACCAAGGACGAAGGGCGCGAGGCCTATTACGGTATGCCGTTCGCGCAGTGGAAAGCCATCTATCAAAAGGAAGCCTCGCCAAGCGCACAGGCCGCATTTGATGCCACTCACCCTCAGGGTTAAATTAACCAAATATTAGTATCACTGTGCACGCCCCATTGTTTCGCCGCTCGAAACAATGGGGATGCTTCGGCGTCAATTCTACCTAAAAAATCGCCCAAATATTTCAATTCTTTGACAAATTCTTCCTGAACGACCAGAATATTCTCATTATTGACGTGCGATTCGCATTAAAATCCTTTGGGGGGATGCTTAACGATGGAACTGTTTTTATTGCCAATTCTGGCACTGATCGGCGTGGCCTTTTTACTGGACACAGGAGGCGGTGAAGAAAAAGAAGACGAAACCACCGAACCGACCCCCGAAAGCGATTTCAACTATATGGAATTCGGGCCAGAGGACGACGTCTCAAGCGGCACGGACGATGACGACGCGATGTATCTCGGCGTCGGGGACGATCTTGCGACAGGGGGCCTTGGCGACGACAGGATCTTCATGGGCGCGGGCCAAGATGCAACGGTTGAGCTGGCCGAAGATGGCAGCTTTGAGACCGAAGGCATGGAAGGCGACGATTTCATTCGTGGCGGCGAAGGCCGCGATATTCTGGTCGATGCGCTTGGGTCGAATACGATTTACGGCGATACGGGCTATGACCGGATGAATGCAATCGACGCCGAAGGCGACGAAGGCACGCCGGACACTCTCTATGGCGGTTTTGGCCGGGACGTGCTTTTTGGGGATAACGGCGACGTTATGTCTGGTGGCGCACAGGAAGACCGCTTCAACGTTTTGGTCACCGACAACATGGATCCCGTCACGATCACCGATTTTGCCGCGGGCGACACGCTGCTGATCCGCGATGACGCGGGTGGCTTCCAAGTCATTGAACGTATCACGACGGTCGCGGCCGAAAATGGCGAAGACACGCAAGTCTTGCTTGATGGAGAGGTTATTCTGGTCCTGCAAGGGATCACAGAGCTTCCTGAGGGCGCAATTACCAATCCCAGTGCGCCTCCGATGTACGGAGAGGTAGAGCGTGATGCTGACGGCGTAATCGTTAATGACGAATTCGACGAAACGATTATCATCAATGACTATACCCATGCGGTTTTCGCCCTTGGCGGCAACGATACTGTGGGCTTTGCTGACGGTGCCGAGACTGCGGGTCGTGACATGCAGGTCAATGGTGGCGCGGGCGACGACGTTCTGACCCTTGGCGAAGGTGATGACCTGATCCAAGGCGGGCTTGGCGCCGATACTATTTTCGGCGGTGGCGGATCTGACGAAATCTCCGGCGGCTTTGGTAACGACGACATCAATAGCCTTGATCAGGTTGACTACGCAGGGGATGGCACTGTGTTGGCCGGCGATATTATTGATGCCGGCGACGGGGCTGACACGATCACGTTTGATACCGGCGACGCTGTGACCGGCGGTGCGGGCGTTGACAGCTTCATCCAAGTGCATGCGGCGGGTGATCCCCAGGTGACTGCGATCAACGACTTTGATCCAGACTTGGAAAGCATTGTGATCCGAACAACAAGCGGCACAGGTGCACTCGGGTTTACCAACCTCAGTGACGGTAGCGGATCCTACGTCACGGTCGGCACAGAGCCGGTGATGTATTTGATCGGGGTCAATGCCACACAAGCGGCGGCGGCGGACATCACGCTCGTGCGCATCTAACACAGCGATAATTCGAAAAGTCGGGCCGCAGGTATTCCATGCGGCCCTTTTTGTTGTGATTAAACCGCTGCCTTCCGGCTCTCTTCGAGATAGATTTCGCGCAAGCGCGTGGCGATTGGCCCAACTGTTCCAGTGCCGATTGCGGCCCCGTCGATTTCCACGACGGGCATGACGAAAGTCGAGGCGGAGGTGATAAACGCCTCATCGGCCGCTTGCGCCTCGGCAATGGTGAAGGGGCGTTCTTCCACGGTCATCTGCGCCTCGCGGGCAAAGCGTAACACAGCCGCCCGTGTGATCCCGTGCAGGATTTCATGGCCCAAGTTGCGCGTGATAATCGTGTTGCCCTTGACGATATAGGCGTTGTTCGAGGTGCCTTCGGTAACAACCCCATCCTCAACCATCCACGCATCGTCGCACCCTGCGGCTTTGGCCATCATCTTGCCCAGTGACGGATAAAGAAGCTGCACGGTCTTAATGTCGCGGCGCGCCCAGCGCTGGTCCGCGATCGAGATCACTTTGATGCCCTTCTTGGCAGCAGGGCTTTCGGCCAAACCGGGCTTGTTTTGCGTAAACAGCACGATGGTTTGCGGCGTGTCCGCTGGCGGAAAGGCAAAATCGCGGTCGTTTGGCGCGCCGCGTGTGATTTGCAGATAAATCATGCCTTGGTCGATCTCGTTGAGGCGAACCAACTCGCGGTGCACCTCCAGCAGGTCTTCTTTCGAGATCGGATTGCCCATATCAAGCTCGGACAGCGAGCGCGCAAGGCGCACCGCGTGGCCGTCAAAATCGATCAGCTTGCCGTCCAAGACGGTCGTGACTTCATAAACGCCATCGGCCATCAGAAAGCCGCGATCAAAGATCGACACTTTGGCCTCATGCTCAGGCAGATACTCGCCGTTCAAATAGACTGTGCGCATTGGTTTATCCCCATAAGGCTGGGGTCGGTGCATGGACGCCAGCTTCGTCAAAAATCAGTGGTGCAGCACGGTCTTCGGCCAGAAGAAGCGGGCCGTCAAGGTCTGTAAAGGCCACACCCTGCGCCAGAAGGGTCGCCGGGGCCATGGCAAGCGACGTGCCAACCATACAACCGACCATGACGGCATAGCCCTGCGCAATGGCGGCGTGCTTAAGAAGAAGCGCCTCCGTGAGGCCACCTGTCTTGTCGAGCTTGATATTGACCATATCGTATTTGCCCTTGAGCGCAGGCAGCGAAGCACGGTCATGGCAGGCCTCGTCGGCGCAGACAGGCAAGGGGCGCGCGATTTCGGCCAGCATGTCGTCGGCACCTGCGGGCAGCGGCTGTTCCACCATCTGCACCCCCAGTCGGATCAGATGCGGAGCGAGGTCGGCGTAAACCTCGGCGCTCCAGCCTTCGTTGGCATCAACAATAATACGGCTGTGCGGTGCCCCCCGGCGCACTGCCTCAAGGCGGGCCATGTCGTCGGGGGTGCCCAGTTTGATTTTGAGTAGCGGACGGGCGGCGTTCCCGGCTGCCTGCATTTGCATCGCGTCGGGGGCATCGAGCGAGAGGGTATAAGCAGTGATTTCAGGACGCGGTGCGGGAAGGTCCAGCAGATCCCAAACCCGCTTCCCCGCTTGCTTGGCCGCCAGATCCCACAGGGCACAATCAACCGCATTGCGGGCAGCACCCGCAGGCAAAAGCCCTTGCAAGCCCTCGCGGGTCACATTACCGGGCAGCCCCTTGATCTGATCCGCGACACTTTCCAATGTCTCGCCATATCGGGCATATGGGACGCATTCGCCACGCCCCGCATACGCACCATCCGACACATGAACAGTCAAAACATCGGCTTGCGTGCGCGATCCGCGGCTGATGGTAAACACCTGCGCAAGCTTGAAACTTTCCGCCGTGACTGTGATACGCATGGGTCTGCCTTCTCTTGGACAAAAATACCTTCGCCGAAGGCCGCGATTTTTCGTCGAAAAATCGGCACCCCGCCAGCATCAAACAGTCTGCTAGATTTCCGCGAGCGCGTCCACCAAACGACCGGCGCCTTGGCGGAATGGATCCACCGTCGGCAAGCCCATCTCAGCCTCAATGTCTGCCAAATACGACTCGTATTTATCGGCCGCAATGTTCTGTGTGTTGACAGAAATACCGATCACCTTGCAGTTCGGATTGGCAATCCTGGCCACCTGCAACGACAGATCACGCAATTCCGCAAGACTTGGCTGCTGATAGTCAGGCAAACCCCGCATATTGAGACGGGTCGGCTCATGGGCCAGAACCAGCGCATCCGGCTGGCCGCCGTGGATCAGGGCCATCGTGACGCCGGAATAAGAGACGTGAAACAGACTGCCCTGCCCTTCGATATGATCCCAATGATCGGCATCATTATCAGGGGTCAGATATTCCACCGCACCCGCCATGAAATCAGCAATGACCGCGTCGAGCGGCACGCCGCCACCCGTGATAAGGATCCCCGTCTGACCCGTCGGGCGAAACGTCGATTTCATACCGCGCCTTTGCATCTCTGCATCCATCGCGAGGCCCGTATACATCTTGCCAACCGAACAATCTGTGCCCACGGCCAAGCACCGCTTGCCCGTCCGCTTTTTGCCATTGGCAATCGGATAGGCGACCGATGGAATGCGCACGTCGAACAAGCTGCGCCCACTCACCCCAGCTGCCGCAACAAGATCGTTTTCGTCGCGCAGCAAGTTGTGCAAGCCAGACGCAATGTCGAACCCCATCCCAAGCGCTTCGATCAGAACGTCTTTCCAAGCCGGAGAAATCACACCACCCCGATTGGCAACACCGATCACCAGCGTCTTTGCACCAGCCGCTTTGGCTTCAGCCAAGGTCAAATCCGCGAGACCAACGGTGGCCGCGCAGTTTTCCATACGCAACTGACCGACTGCGTTCTCGGGGCGCCAATCCTTGATCCCTTGCGCAACTTTCGCAGCAAGCTGGTCAGGGGCGTCGCCAAGGAACAAGAGGTAAGGGGTCTGTATCATAGGGGCGCTCCGCAGGATTGAGTGAAATTCTTGATTGCCGCAACATCGCGCGATGAAAGCAGAATGTCGTCGTGAAGATTGCGGCCTATCGGGGTATATGCGGGACTTTCCTGCGCAAAATTCAACATTCTCCGCATGTTCTTGCGCGAAACACCGTAGGATGGGTATTAACACATCACCCCCGCAACAAAAAACCCGGGCGCAGACGCCCGGGTCAGTCGTATCATAACGAGGCTTGGTTAGCCGCGTGAAAACTCCGGATAGGCTTCCATCCCAAGCTCGGACAAGTCCAAGCCCTTGATCTCGTCTTCTTCAGAGACACGGATGCCAAAGAGGCTCTTGAGGACTACAAAGCCGATCAAGCTGACGAAGAAGACAAACACGCCGATTGCCGCGAAACCGATGAACTGCGTCACAAAGCTGGTGCCGCTCGTGTAGAACGGCACGGCCATTGTGCCCCAGAAGCCCGCCAGCAGGTGCACAGGGATCGCGCCGACAACGTCATCGATCTTGAGCTTGTCAAGGAATGGCACCGCAAAGACCACGATCACACCACCAATGGCACCAATCCAGACAGCCCCGAAGATAGTCGGGTCAAGTGGACCGGCTGTGATGGACACCAGACCAGCAAGTGCGCCGTTCAGAACCATCGTCAAATCGACCTTCTTGTAGAGAAGCTGCGTCAGGATCATCGCCACAACCGCACCCGCAGAAGCGGCCATGTTGGTGTTCACGAAAATTTGCGCAACGGCGTCTGCGTCTGCAATCGTGCCCATCGCAAGCTGGGAGGCGCCGTTAAAGCCGAACCAACCGAGCCACAAGATGAACGTGCCCAATGTTGCGAGTGCAAGGTTCGAGCCTGGCATTGGCACAACGCGGCCGTCCTTATACTTACCGATACGCGGACCGAGGATCAGGACACCTGCAAGGGCTGCGAAACCACCTGCTGCGTGCACAAGTGTGGAGCCTGCGAAGTCGGAGAAGCCCATTGCGGACAACCAGCCGCCACCCCACTGCCAGCTTGCTTCAACTGGATAGATCACGCCAGTCAGCAGCACGACAAATCCGAGGAAAGGCCACAGCTTGATGCGTTCGGCCAATGTGCCCGAAACGATGGAGGCCGTTGTCGCACAGAACATCAACTGGAAGAAGAAATCGGACGCGTTGGAATAGCCCCCTGCATCAATGTCTGTCTTTACGTCCTTTGGCGAGATCGCACCAAAGACGCCATCAATGGTCCAGTTGCCTTCGCCCGGATACATGATGTTATAGCCCATGAGCCAAAACATCAGGGCAGCGATTGCGAAAAGCGCGATGTTCTTGGTGAGCTGTGTGGTCACGTTCTTGGAGCGCACAAGGCCTGCCTCCAGCATCGCAAAACCCGCCGCCATCCAGAACACCAAGAAGCCACCGATGAGGAACAACAAGGTGGTAAAGATGAATTGTGTGTCCGCCAGTGGCGCATATTCGACGTCTTGCGCCAAGGCGAGTGTCGGCAAAAGTACGAGACTCGTCCCGCCCGTGATTGATTTCAGTAGTGTCATAATGTTTTTCCCCTTTTGCACCCTTAAAGCGCTTCGTCGTTCATCTCGCCGGTGCGCACGCGCAGTGCGCTTTCCACGTCGAGGACAAAGATTTTGCCGTCACCGATTTTGTCGGTCTTTGCGGCAGCGGCGATGGTGCTGACGACCTGCTCGGCCATGTTGTCGGCGACAACGATTTCAAGCTTGATCTTGGGCACAAAGTTCACGGCATATTCAGCGCCACGGTAGATTTCAGTGTGGCCCGACTGCGTCCCGAACCCTTTGATTTCAGACACCATCATGCCGCGCACGCCCGCAGAGGTGAGTGCGACACGGACCTCCTCAAGCTTGAACGGTTTGATTGTTGCAATGATAAGTTTCACGGTCTTCCCCTTGTCGTTACACATCGCTGGATCGACCGCATGCCGATCCGCTTGGGGATCATCCAACCCCTATGCTGCACCTGCAGCAATGATTCCGAGGGGGTAATGAGCACCAAAAACCCGCGCAATTGCACAATTTTTGCACAAATTGCCTACATTGCCTCAATATTAGGCATCATCTAAAGCATCTGCGTCGATTTCTTCTTCTAAACATTCGTGAGGAATGTGGTTATGGTGCCGAAAAATGGACGCAAACGTCACTTAGGCAGAGCATGAGTAATAACGATAAAAACCGCCCTAAACTGGTCGCTGAAAAGCGCTACTCCGATGCGCCGACGCCAAAGACGCCCGCGTCCAAAAAGCCTGCGTCACGCAAGGCGGCCAAGCCAAAAGTGCGCCGTGGCCCGATCGGCTGGCTGATTGCGATGATCGTAGGCCTTGTCCGGTTTGTTCTGATGTTCATCTGGCGGCTGATGTGGCGTGGCGCAGCGGTATTGACGGCCATTCTTGCGGTGGGTGTGTTTTATTTCGCCAGCCAAATGCCCCCGATCACCGAGGTGATTGACGGACGCGCGCGCGGATCTGTCACGATGACAGACTACAATAACCAAGTGTTCGCATGGCGCGGCGACCAATTTGGCGGCATGGTTACGACCGAAACCGTCTCCGTGCACCTCAAGAACGCGGTCGTCGCCTCAGAGGACAAGCGGTTTTATGGCCACTTTG
>Ga0213861_10004468_pt1 | contig 11410 bp, 10 predicted proteins | sample PICome_4_FD_160110 | JGI IMG/M metagenome (GOLD analysis project Ga0213861, IMG submission 160110) | Coastal seawater microbial communities near Pivers Island, North Carolina, United States - PICO131 | ecosystem: Environmental > Aquatic > Marine > Coastal | place: USA: North Carolina...
ACAGCTCACTTCGCCGGGTGCGATAACCCGCCTGCCCAGCAACCACGCTGCATCGCACGGTCGTTCGGTGACCTCGGTCAAACACAGGACTACTCACGTTTGGCTGCGCGACATCGCCCAGCCTCTGCAACTGCTCGACAACGATGGCTTCCTTGTAGAAACGCTGTTGTGCAGCGGTGATATGCATCCAGTCGCAGCCACCGCACTCACCAGACGCCGCATGCACACACGATGGTTCGACCCGATGCGCCGAGCGTTCGGTGATCGCCACCGCTACACCTCGGGCGAAACGTTTTTTCGCTTCGGTAATCTCGACGACGACGGCCTCGTCGGCCAACGCTCCTTGTACAAAAATCACTCGACCATCGTCGAGTCTGGCAACGGCCTCGCCGCCTGTTGCCATGCGCTCGGTGCGCACATCTGCGGTTGGCCTACTCGATGCCGATGTCACGTGGCGAGGCTACGCATAGAAAGTCTTAGCGGTGGCGATCCTACGGAGGATCGCTGCACTAACTTCATCGTCGTGACTTCACCGCGGCCACTCGCCATCATCCCATCGGTTCTTCCCGCTGACTTCAGCCGCCTCGGCGACGAGGTCGTCGCCCTCCACGAGGCCGGTGTCGATCGTTTCCAGTTCGATGTCATGGATGGCCGTTTCGTGCCCAACCTTACGTTCGGACCCGACGTCATCGCCTCGGTTCGCGACCGGACCGACCGGCCGTTCGAAGCTCACCTCATGGTCGAAAAGCCGGACGAACTCGCGCACCTGTATGTCGAGGCTGGCTGCCAGATGCTGATCGTCCATGCCGAGGCGTGCGACCATTTGCATCGCACGTTGAGCCATATTCGCGAGCTCGGTGCCAGCCCGGCAGTGGCGCTCAATCCATCGACACCGGCCACCGAGATCATGCATGTGTTGGATCTGCTCGACATGGTCTTGGTCATGACTGTCAACCCCGGCTTCGGCGGGCAGCCATACATCTCCACGATGGAACCCAAGGTGGCGCAGGTCCGGGCGATGATCGAAGCTGGTGGCCATGACGTCGATATCGAAGTCGATGGCGGCATCGGCCCCGCTACCATCGCTGGGGCCGCTCAGGCAGGTGCGAACTACTTCATCGCTGGCAGCGCGTTGTATCGCGATCCTGAGGGCCTCGGACATGCGGTCGCAGACCTTCGAGCCCGCGCGATCGAGGCTGGCGCTTGATTCATCGCCGGTGGCGGTTCTTCCTGGTCGCGCTCACACTGAGCCTCTGTGGGGCAGCGTGTTCTGGTGTCGAGCATACGTCGGCCGACTTCTGCGACAAGCTGGTCGAAGTGACAGGACCCTCCGGCGTCGAGTCTGCACTTGTTCCCGGTGACCCAGCGCGTATCGATGGTGTCGTAATCGAGCTCGCCGAGCTACACGATCGCGCACCCGAGGAAATTTCAAACACCACCAGAACCCTGCTGAGTTTCTTCCGCACCTATCAACGGGCAGCGCGCGACGAGCGCCGTGATGTCATTGCCAACAATGAGCAACAACTCGAGCAGGCATCAGCCGAACTTCGACAGTATGCCCTCGATGAGTGTGGCCTGTTCTTGGAGCGAGTTGTGCCCACACCCCGTCCCACCGTTGACCCCACGATTCGGGCACCTATCACCGACTGAGTCGCTACTACGAGCGCGCTGCGAACCGACCGCAAGGCGTCTTAGTCGTTGATGGCAGAACCGTCTGCATCGGTTTCACCCAATGCAGGTGCGGGCAGTTGCGCTGTTTCTGCGACCTCGCCATCGAAGAAAGCAGGGAACCGCACCAACATCCAGTCGCCATCAACCGAGTCATCTGCGACTGGCTGATAGGTGCCGTTGTGCACCGTCTGCGGGTCGCTGATGTGTTGTGCGAAGTCCCGAACTGCAGCTGCTGGTACATCGTTTTCGGCGAAGATGTCTTCCCACTCGATGGCAGCACGCTCCATCAATTTTGGCCCAATGTGGGTTGCGAACATGTTGAACGTCTCGGCCCGGGGCGCATCCATGACCTGTCCGAAGGCGTCGGCGCAGCCTGCGGACTCCATGGCCCGTCGCAGCTGGCGTCCGGTGACGGGCGCCAACGTGAGGTACCCCTCGGCTGTCTCAAAATTCGAGTCGCTCAGGACTTGCAGCGCAACGTCGGTATCGGGTTCGGCTTCGACCACTCTGTGTCCGGCGCTGATGTCGGCACCGTAGAAGTACGCCATCGCATCGACCATGGCCATGTCGCAGATCGAACCGGTGCCAGTTCGTTCGCGCTGATGCAGCGCGGCGGTGATGGTTTGTGCAGCGAACATGGCCGACACCTTGTCGGCGACATTGTTGTTGGTATTCATCGGCGAAGAAGTTCCCGAGATGACCGCACCAGATCGCGCCTGCACGATGCCGTCGTAGGCCGGCAGATCAGAACGAGGGCCGTCCTGGCCGTAGCCGGATACTCGGCACCAGATCAGTCGAGGGAACTCTGCCTTTACCCGTTCGGGCGTTAGCCCCATTTTGGGGGCAACCGATGGGCGCCAATTTGTGATGAGTACATCAGCTTCGGCAAGCAATTCGAACAACGAAGCGATGCCGTCCTCGCTCTTCAGGTCCAGAGCAATACTGGTCTTGTTCCCGTTAGCGGCCTTAAAGAGCAAGGACGAATCACCATATGGCTTACCAAACCGCCGGTACGGATCACCCCGAGGTGGCTCCACTTTGACGACGGTCGCGCCCAGGTCGGCCAGCATCATGCCAGCCATCGGTCCCGACAAGAAACTCGCCGCCTCGATCACTTTGAGCCCGGTTAGTGGTGCCACGTCTAGTTACTCCCGTTATCTGGAACCGTGTGGGCAGCGTAGTTGTGAGGACCCTATTCAGAAGAAATTTGTGCTCATCTGTCTACTGGTTATGACTGTGGCCACACAAACAACATTGGCAACAGGCCGAACTTGAGGATGTCACACCCACCCAATACATTCACCTGGCTATGTCTTGGTCCGCCGTACTCGTCGCATGTTTCATTACGACACAAGCATCCATCATGGGCATGCTTGTCACGAGCGGGCTCTACAGCGAATTATTCGGTCGACACCGCCGTATTGCGCGAGCGCTAGATACCTCACGTCTACTCCAAGCAGCCAGTGAGACCGAATGGGTCGAGAACCACGAGTTCTGGGAACTTGGACAAGTCGAAGAAGTCGCGTTCTAACGACCTCGCTCGCCAACTGAGTTGACGGCTCACCATGGCTGGTGGCCGATGGCCCCGGTGATGAACCAGTCCGCATGGCGCACCGTGTCCTAGGTTCTCTCCCATGGTTTCTGACATTTTCGACGCCGGCCTGTGGACTGCTGTGCCCGGTTTCAACTTCACCGATATCACCTATCACCGTGCGAACGACGTTCCTGCGGTCCGTATCGCTTTCGACCGTCCCGAGATCCGCAATGCGTTCCGGCCCCACACCGTCGATGAGCTGTACCGGGCCCTCGACCATGCGAGGCAGAGCAGCGACGTCGGTTGTGTATTACTCACGGGAAATGGGCCCTCGCCTCGCGATGGCGGTTGGGCATTCTGCTCAGGCGGTGATCAACGCATCCGCGGCAAGGACGGCTACCGCTATACCGAAGACAATGCCGAGACTGCCGACGCCATCGATCCCGGTCGCAGTGGCCGACTGCACATCCTCGAGTGCCAACGGCTGATCCGGTTCATGCCCAAGGTCGTCATCGCAGTAGTGCCCGGTTGGGCTGCCGGTGGCGGGCACAGCCTGCACGTAACCTGCGACCTCACCATCGCCAGCGAAGAGCATGCCCGCTTCAAACAGACCGACACCGACGTCGCCAGCTTCGACGGTGGCTTCGGTTCTGCGCTACTCGCCCGCCAGGTCGGTCAGAAGTTTGCCCGAGAAATCTTCTTCCTCGGCCGCACCTACACCGCTGCCGAAGCGCACGTGCAAGGTGTCGTGAACGCTGTCGTCCCTCATGCCGAACTCGAGACCGAAGCACTGCAATGGGCTCGCGAGATCTGCAGCAAGAGCCCAACAGCGCAACGTATGGCCAAGTTCGCACTCAACCTGATCGACGACGGCCTTGTAGGTCAGCAGGTCTTCGCTGGCGAAGCCACCCGGCTGGCGTACATGACCGACGAAGCACAAGAGGGACGCGACAGCTTCCTCGAAAAACGCGAACCTGACTGGGCGCCATATCCCTACCACTACTAGCCGCTAGTCACAGTGCGAAAAGTTAGGTTCCCCTGGGGACGTAACTTTTCAGTTGCTGCGAATAGACAGGCCACCGTCGACGGTCAAGATCGCACCGGTCGTGAAGGATGAGGCCGGCAGCACCAACGACAGAATCATGTGCGCGACTTCTTCGGGCTCGCCGTAGCGCCGCAGTGCCGTCCGACGCCGGGCATAAATTGCCTTGTGTTCATCCTTGATATCAGCGGTCATGCCGGTGTTGATCGGACCGGGGCAGATGCAGTTGACGGTCACGCCCGATGGCCCGAGTTCCACTGCGAGTGACTTGGTCAGGCCAACCACCGCGTGTTTGCTAGCTGTATACGGGGCCATCGGAGCAGTTGCTCCAAGCCCCTCGGTCGACGCGATGTTTACGACGCGCCCGTCGCCGTTGCGTTGCAGATCTGCCAGACATGCCGCGATCAGATGTGCCTGGGCATCAACGTTGACAGCGAACGTGAGCCGCCACGCATCGGCGAAACCCTCGTCGGTGAGCTCCACCGGGAACGACACGCCTGCGGCATTAACGATGATGTCGACCTCACCGAACGCCTGGTGTGCAGCCGACACAATGGTCGCTGGAGCGTCTGAAGCGGTCAGGTCAGCCGCCACAAGGTGCAGTGGCGAACCGTCGGGCACGAGTTCGTAGAGCGCCTGCAACCCATCGGCGTCGCGGTCGACCGCCACGACCGACGCCCCCTCGGACACCAGCAGAACGGCAGTCGCCCGTCCCATACCGGACCCGGCTCCGGTAACGATGGCGACGCGATCTACGATCGACCGGCTGAGCTGCATCTGTGAAGGCATCTCCACACACTAGATTCTTCTGTGAGGTCAGACATCACTGAGAGACGTTATGGGTACAGCCGAAATGATGATCGTGTTCAGTGCCCTCATGGCGTTGATCGCGCTCGTGACGATCGGGATCGATTGGATCGGCAAGCCGCTCAAGCACCGACGATTCATTCCCCGGATCTATCGGTTTGACGACGAGAAACTCCCGGTTGACGAATACGGCAACACCACATTTGTTACCGAACTCGACGAGCAGCAGCCACCACTGCTTGCCATGTACCAACCGGGCCCCCAAACAATGGCCGCTGCCCAGGCCCAGCACCACCCGATGGCTCAGCCGCTCGCATCGACCATGCTGCCCACCCAGTCCACCGAAGCTGAACGCACCGTTGCCATTGCCGCCCAGCCCTCGCCTCGACCAGTGGCCATTATCGACTCCGGCATGGCTGCTTCCGCGACCGCAAGCCGTTCGGCCTTCACCGACAGCCTGGCAGTGCCCAAAGCTGCTCAACCAACGCCAAGCGACGCAGACTCGCTGCAACTGCCCGATCACGCCCTAATCGCAGGCACGGCGGGAGCTACACCCTCTACGTCGACCAGCACGGACCTGACCTGGACCCCAGATATGCCGCTCGACACAACGATCGACGACCAGAAGCCGAGCCTGGCGGTCAAGGCTGAGCGGTTCTGGATGGCGTCTGCCGAAGCGGCTCACGGCTCACACTTCGACGCCGACGACATCGACCGAATGGCGTCGGGCAAGGCGCCTCGTCGGACTAATCCACGCACTGGCCGCACCGAGGCGATGCAACTCACTGGCCTGCGTCAGGCATCGGTTTGTAAAGATGTCCGTATGCGGTGGCCCGACGAATCGGTCGATCCGTGGAGCGCGTCGTGAGCACCAGCCTGGCGGCTGCCTTTCGTAGCGGCAACGGTCGAAAGACCAAATGGCAGGGCGCCGTTGTGCATTCACTTGTCCAGCTGAGCGTCAAAGACGGCGACACCATCGAGATAACTCGTCTTGAGTCGTCCCCCTCGCGGGCACAAGCGCTCAAGGTTGCTGCGGACAAGGGCAGCCTGCGGGCGAACGGTGTGGTCGTTTCCCCGATCGCGATCTGGACGCACACATCGCCCGAACAAGTGACCCTCGAGGTAGTTGGCCGCAAGACTCGGTCAGTCGACATTTGGAATAGCTGGTCCTTCGACGGCGTCGACTCGTCGTGGCTGGGCAGCGCTGGCATGATCGTTGAAACCACCGACAACGTCCACACAGTGCGATGCAGCGATGGGTTGGGCGAACCAACCTTCGACGACCTTGTCGTCAAGATCGTGATTCGACATGGGTGAGAAATACGCCTTCCGCAAGGTCGGTGTCGAGAAGCGATCCCGGCTCGTGAGTATCGGCAACCGGTCCAAGACGTTTTCTGCGTGACAGCTGGGCAGGCCAAGATCGTGGTTGTTCCCGGGACCGGGACCGAATCGGTCTTTGGGCTTCGCTCTCCCGGCGTGTTCATCGGCGATACGGCCACGCTCAACGACGAACGTCGATCTGTCGACGTTGTTGCCGTGGGGGCCGCAACAGCAGTGATGAAGAGCGCTGGCCAGCTCACTCGGCACCTCGAGCCATATTCGTCGGTTGCACGTGCGTTACTCCGCCGGCAGAGCCGACACCTCAACGAGATGACCCAACGGTCACGGTTCGGAGGCCTGTCGGTGAAAGCTCGAATTGCTCAGCGATTGCTTTGAGCTCAACCCAGGCAGCGGCAGCGATTGTCTGGTCGAATTGACCCAGTAAGAGATGCACGGTTCATCGACGCGATCTGTGAATGGACGTCTAAGGCGCCTGGCGAACCTCGCCGAGAGGGCCAATCAAGGCAGCTCGAGGCCGGGTCATTATTCTCGACGAACTGTTGCTGCGGTCTGCGTTGCTAAACAGCTAGCACGCTCTGCGTGTCGAACGCTCTGTCTGAACCGCACGGCCGACCAGGCGCCACACACCAACACCAAGCCCCAGCACTAGCCCCACCACCCAGGCTTTATGGGGACTGCGCTAGCGGGCGACGGTAGAAACCTGAGCTACCCAGCGGTCATCAGTCGGTACATCGGCGAGGACCTCCGACGCTGCGACCGCAAAGTCAACCACCTGTTCAGGCGTGGTGTCTGGATGGACCCCAAATAGCAGGCCTCGCTTCGAATGGTCACTGACCTTGATCCATGTCGGCGGGATTACGGCATCGGAGTCCGCCAGAATGCCATGGGCGTTTGCGCCACGGGCATGCAAGAGCCCAAACTGGGCGGGTTCGTTGCCCACCGCTGGCACCCATGTCACCTCGGGAACCTTTGAACCTCGGCCGGAGAAGATCCGGCGCAGGAGACTAATCTCTGGCAAGTGCTCGGGGTCGACCCAGGGCGAAATCGTGATCCACTCACGACCATTCGCTCGTTCGGCGATCTCCTGGATCTCGCTGGTCACCTCGGTGATGTCGTTGGTCCGAAAGTGCACCATTCGATGTTCGATTGCCACTCTGGCAGTGTCGCATCTTCGCATGGCTTTCCAACGGCAGCGCTCGACGTTGTAGGTTCGACGACGATGACTTCACTTTCTGAACGTTTCCGAGCATGGATGGATGAGCATGATGCTTCGAACCCTGCCACACCGGCAGCCACGGTTCTGGCACTCCGCGACGGCGACTCCGGGCCTGAGATATTGATGGTGCAACGCAACGCCAAAGGCACCTTTGCGAGCAACTGGGTTTTCCCAGGCGGCAAGGTCGATCCCGAGGACTTTCAGGCGGGCGATGACATCGTCGACGCAAGCCGTCGGGCAGCAAGTCGCGAAGCTCTTGAAGAGGCCGACCTCGTCGTCGACCAGTCGCAGCTTGTGCCGTTCTCGCATTGGATGCCGCCGTTGGTGGTGCCTCGCCGCTTCTCTACCTGGTTCTATGCAACCGAGGCACCACCAGGCACTGACGGAGACGTCACCATCGACGGCGGTGAGATCGTTGACCACCTGTGGGTGACGCCAGCTGAAGCTCTTGCGAAACACGCCACTGGCGATGTGCAGTTGGTTCCACCGACCTGGGTGACGCTGCGGCACCTAGCATCGTTCAGCGCCACCAGCCAGGCTCTGCGAGCTATCGCTGACCGCGAACCGCCCTTCTATCTGACCAAGATGGCTCGTAAGGAACCACCCACTGTCATGTGGCACGGCGACGCTGGTTATGAAACCGGCGACCTTACTGCAGATGGACCTCGGCATCGGCTGGCGATGGTTCCTGGAGCGTGGTCATTCGAAGAACCAACCTCATCACCGTGGACATAACACTGTGACAGCCATAGTGAACGACCTCGATCCCGGATAGGCGCATCGGGCCAAACTGCGACCCCCTCGCCCACGTACCGCGGCCGGTCGGCCACTGCCTCGTCGAACCGTCACTGCACTGTCATCTAAACGACACCCACGAAACAGCTGCAGCGTCTTGAATGGAAGGCATGAGGAATGAACGGCAGACACATGATCCTCTCCTTCCTGAATGGAACGATGGCGGAGAAGTAGACGACGCAGCCTGGGTCGCAGCACTTGAGGCATCGCGGCGCCAGCAATTTGCTGAGCTCGCGGACCTGTAGCCAACACGCGGCAGACCACCCAAGGTCCAACCGCGCTCAGAGATACAGCGAAGCGACGCCGTCTCTGCTCGGGCAGCACAAAACGGTGGCACAAAACGTAAACATGGCTGCTCTCAGCAAGAGCAGCCATGTTCAGTTTTGAATGATTGAACGGCAGCGGGGCTGCCGCAGCGATCAGGCTTCAGTTTCGGCTTCGTCGTCGACCTCGAGTACTTCAGCGATCTTCTCTTCGGCCATATCGATCTTGTCGGTGAACTTGCCATCGGTCTTCTCGTCGACCATGTCGCCGGCCTTTTCCAGGCCGCCCTTTACTTTGTCAGCGTTGCCGCCGAGCATGCTTTTTATCTTGTCAAGTAGACCCATGGGGTCCTCCTTATGCGAGTGTGCTTGCCTAACCCTAGGGCATCATCAACATTTTGTAACGAAAACCGCCTATTGAGAGTCGCAAGATCTCCTTGACGTCGAGCCGTTCTCTACACTCGGCCCCGATGGAAGAGGCAGTGATGACCACAGATATCCCCGACGGCCAGTTCTATCTTGGTCGCACCAGCAGCGATGAACCGATCTTCTACGATCCGTCGAATCTGACCACCCATGGCGTGATCGTGGGTATGACCGGGTCAGGCAAGACCGGCCTCGGCATGGTCATGCTTGAAGAAGCGTTGCTCGCCGACATCCCTACGCTCATCATCGACCCCAAAGGGGATATGGGCAATCTGTTGCTCACATTTCCGAACCTGTCGGCAACGGATTTCACCCCGTGGGTAGCTGATGACGACGATCCAGCGGCGATGGCGGACCTGTGGAAGTCCGGGCTTGCCCGATCGGGCATCACACCCAGCCGGATTGGGGAGCTGCGTTCGAAGTGCGACATGACGATCTACACACCAGGTTCTCAAGCCGGTGTGCCGCTTAATGTCCTTGGTTCGATGGCCGCTCCGGACGCGTCGCGAACCGAAGATCCCGTTGCGTTCGAAGAGTCCAAACTCGATGAGATCGAGGGCCTTGTCTCGTCGCTGCTCGGGCTTGTTGGCGTAGAGAGCGACCCGCTCAGCGGGCGCGAGCACATCCTGATGGCCAACATCATCGACGGCCGCTGGAGGGATGGTCTACCGGTAAGTATCGAGGAGATCATCCCGCTTGTGATGGATCCACCGTTCAAGAAACTTGGCGTCATGCAGGTTGAAACGCTCTTCCCCAAGCCTGATCGCATGAAACTGGCCATAAAGCTCAACGGCCTAGCTGCCTCTCCTGCATTCGCTGCGTGGAACCAGGGCGTGCCACTCGACATCGACACCATGTTGTTCCAGCCAAATGGCGACCCCCGCGCCGCGGTCGTGAACATCCATCATCTGTCCGATGAGGAACGCCAGTTCGTCGTCACCTTGATCCTTTCCAAGGTCGTGACCTGGATGCGCAGCCAGCCCGGCAGCGACGACCTGAGGGTGCTGATCTACATGGACGAGGTGTTTGGTTTCGTTCCACCCACGGCAATGCCGCCATCGAAGAAACCGATTCTTACTATTCTGAAACAGGCTCGTGCGTTTGGTGTTGGTCTGGTGTTGTCCACGCAGAACCCTGTCGACATCGACTACAAGGCAATCTCGAACGCCGGCACATGGATGATTGGCAGGCTTCAGACCGAACGAGACAAGGCTCGGCTGCTCGAAGGTATGGAACGTTCCGACGGCGGCGTGGACATCCGGGAACTCGATGCAACCATCTCCAGCCTCGACAAACGCGAGTTCGTGTTGCACTCGACCAGGGGTATGCCTCAGCAGTTCTCGACCCGCTGGGCCATGTCGTACCTGGCTGGACCGCTGACGCGATCCCAGATCCGTGACCTCAGCAAGGACACTCAGTCCGCTCCCCCTTCAGCGTCTGGTTCCGGACCACAGTCGAGCGCCCCAGCGCCGGCCGAACCAGAACTGGCCGACAACGAGTCAACCCTGGCGCCGCCAGTAGCCAAGGGTGTCGATGTGCGATACGTCCGAGCAGACGCCCCGTGGGCCAGCGATGCAGGGTTTGATCCGGCCGGCACCCGACTGGTGCCTGCCCTAGCCGTGCGCATGCATCTGCTCTACGACGAGACAAAGGCCGACCTGCGTCACGAAGTCGAGTGGGAAGGAATCGTTCGCATCGATGGTTCTCGGGTTGATCCCAGCAACGCGTTGGCCATCGACTTCGATGACCGCGACTTCTCATCTGAAGTCGCAGGCGAACAGATCTATCTGCTTCCGGATGCGCCTATCAATAAGAGCACATTCTTCACCCAGTCCAAGACCGCTTTCAAGGATCATCTCTACCGCAACAAGTCACTCCAACTGTTCCGCAACGCCGATCTCAATGCGTTCAGCCGGGTCGACGAAGAGGAACAAGCGTTTAGGAATCGGTGCGAAGACATTGCCGATGACATGGCCGACGAACAGATCGACAAGTTGCGCGAGGCTCTGGTGAAGAAAGAAGACCGGCTGGACACTGACCTAACCAAGCTCGAAGACCGCATCCGCGAACTTGAGTACGACCGCGAGAGCACTCGTAACGAAGCCTGGGCTGGCGCGGCTCTGGACGTGCTTGGTGGATTACTCGGTGGACGACGGTCTCGGTCGACTGGCCGGTCGATCTTGCGGGGCCGGAAGGCCACTGGTAAGGCCGAGCAACGTATCGCAACAGCCCAAAACCGTTACAACGCAAAACTCAGTGATCTCAACGAGCTCCGAGAGGAAGTCGAAGACGACATCAACCAGATCGTCTTTGAG
>Ga0213861_10004469_pt1 | contig 11409 bp, 13 predicted proteins | sample PICome_4_FD_160110 | JGI IMG/M metagenome (GOLD analysis project Ga0213861, IMG submission 160110) | Coastal seawater microbial communities near Pivers Island, North Carolina, United States - PICO131 | ecosystem: Environmental > Aquatic > Marine > Coastal | place: USA: North Carolina...
GGGATCTGTTCTGGCCCTGTCGCTGGGTGCTGTCGCCTACGTAGCTGCGTCAACCGGATTTGGCCTGATCGTGGCGGTGTTCATGCGCAGTCAGGTGGCAGCTGTTTTCGCGACGATGGTGCTGGCGATGATGCCGACGATACAGTTTTCGGGGCTGATACAGCCGGTGTCGACTCTGGAAGGGATCGGGCGGATCATGGGTCAGATGTGGCCCACAAACTATTTTATGCAGATGAGCATCGGCGCGTTTAACAAGGGGCTCGGCTTTGCCCAGCTTGGTCCCAACATTCTGCTGATCGCGCTGTTTGCGCCCGTCTTTCTAGCGGTCGCTGTCGCGTTCATGAAAAAGCAGGAGGCGTAGGGAATGAGGCGCCTCGCAAACATCTATCAGCTGATGATCAAGGAGTTCCGCACCCTCTGGCGCGAAGCCATCCTGCTGCTTCTGGTGCTCTATTCTTTTGGGCCCGACCTCTATATCGAAAGTTCGGCTGCCGGGGACATGCTGCACAAGGCGTCCGTTACCTTTGTTGACGAAGACAGATCCGCGCTCAGCCGTGCGCTTCAGACCTCCCTTCTCATGCCGCGCTATCTGCCGCCGCTTGAGGCCAGCGCGGACCAGATCGACCGGATGATGGATTGGGGCGAGACGATCTTTGTTGTCGTTATCCCCGCAGGCTTCGAGGCGGACATCCGCGCCGGGCGCAGCCCCTCGTTGCAACTGAACATCGACGCCACCAAGACGACGGCGGCTGCCGTCGGCACCGGGTATCTGGTGGCCACATTCACCGAGGAAATCAGCCATTTCGCGGCGGATCAGGATATTGTTCAGGCATCGCCCGTTGATCTGGTGCTGCGCAGGTCGTTCAACCCGGCAGGTAACGAGACGTGGCTGATGGCGATATCAGGATTGTTGAACGCGCTCTCGATCCTGACGATCGTGCTCACCGGCGCTGCGATCATCCGTGAACGCGAGCACGGGACAATGGAACACCTGCTGCTGATGCCTGTCACAGCGGTCGAGATCGCACTGGCCAAGATTTTCTCAACCAGCATTGTAATCTTTGTCGTCTTTGTCTTTTCCTTTTATATCGTCGTGCAGGGCGCGCTGGCCGTGCCCTTCGCCGGATCCGAAGGGTTGTTCCTCGCAGGGACGGCAGTCTATCTGTTTGCGGCAGCGTCAATCGGGGTGCTGTTGGGAATAGTGGCCCGGACCATGGCGCAATTCGCACTCCTACTGATGTTGGTCATCATGCCGATCATGATCCTGTCGGGTGGCATGACCCCGGTCGAGAGCCAGCCTGTCTGGCTACAACCGATCACCTGGCTGCTTCCCTCCCGTCACTTCATGGAATTTGCCACCGCCATCGCATATCGCGGCGCGGATCTCAGCATCGTATGGCTTGAATTCCTGTGGACATTTCTTCTGGGTGCTGCCGTTCTTGTGATCAGTCTGATCCTGTTCCGTCGGTCTGTCGCAGAAGGATGAACAACTGCCCGACCACCAAAGGCCCCAGGCTTGCCAAAGCCGCCACTAGCAACCCTGCGCGGCCGGGATCGGGCAGATTCAGGATGACGGACAGGCCCGGCATCCAAACCGCCGCCGCGATCAGACCCAGGCAAAGTGCGATAGCCCCCCAAACCCAAGGATTGCAGGTCACCTCGTTTACCAAGATCCGACTGTCACGCACGCGCACGTTAAACACGTTCCAGAGTTGCGCGAGCGCCAGTGTCAGGAAGGCAACCGTGACCGACCGCGCGACGTCCAGCATCAACCAATGAAGCGCCAGCCAGAAGGCGGCAAGCGTCGCGAGAGTGATCGCTCCGCCCAAGACCCCGATGGTGATCCAGCGGCTGCGATCGATGATCTGCTCTGCCGGATCACGCGGCGGCTGGCGCATGACTGTTTCATCCCCCGCGCCCAAGCCGAGGGCAAAGGCGGGAAACACATCCGTGACAAGGTTCAGGAACAGGATCTGCAAGGGCAACAAGGGCATGGGAAGGCCGGCGCCGACGGCCAAACCGACGATCAGAACTTCGCTGACATTGCACGACATCAGATAAATGACGAACTTGCGAATGTTGTCAAAGATCACCCGGCCCTGCCGCATCGCCGCGATGATCGTCCCGAAGGAATCGTCCTTTAGCACCATATGTGCCGCCTCGCGGGCGACTTCGGTGCCACGCTGGCCCATCGCGATACCGATATCGGCTTTCTTCAGGGCCGGGGCGTCGTTCACGCCATCACCGGTCATCGCGACGATGTGGCCGCTGTTCTGATAGAGCGTCGCAAGGTTCAGTTTGGTTTCCGGGGCCACGCGGGCAAAGACATCAGCGGCAAGGATCTGCGCGCGCAGCGCGTCATCTGCTGCTTCGAAATCCAGACCGTTGATTTCGTGACCCTCGATCACGCTCAGATCACCATGCTCCGGTCCCAGCCCGGCCTGCGCGGCGATGGCGGCGGCGGTATCGGCATGGTCGCCCGTCATCATCACCACGCGGACACCTGCGGCGCGCGCGGCCGCGATGGACTTGGCGACTTCGCCGCGCAAGGGGTCGCGCAGACAGACCATCCCGACCAATGTCAGCCCCTCATAAGGGGGTGCATCATCGCGGTCAGCCTGTTTCATCGCCATGCCCAGCAGGCGCAGCCCTTCACCGGCCGCCGCGGCACTACGCGCCAACCAGTCGTCGCGCGCGGCGGCGTCCAGTGTCTGCGGTCCGTCCGGTCCAAGAACATGGGTACAAGAATCCATCGCCGCCTCGGGGGCGCCTTTGACCGCATAAAGGAAGCCGCCTTCACCCCGGTGCACAGTTGCCATCATCTTGGTTTCCTGATCGAAGGCATGTTCGGCCACCTTCTCCGCGCCTTGTAACAAGGTATCGCGCCCCAATCCGGCCCCTGCCGCCGCGCGCAGCAGCGCCAGCTCCATCGGATCGCCGGATGCAGCCTCATCGCCCTGCCCCGCCGTTGCGCCATTGCAAAGCGCCCCGATCCGCAGCATGTGATCAAGGCGCGCGTCCTGTTCGGGGTCTACAGCCTGCCCTTCGCGCTCGAACGACACGGTGTCACCCTCTCGGTTCAGATTCACCTTTGCGCCGGATACAAGATAGCGCACCACAGTCATACGGTTTTCGGTCAATGTGCCCGTCTTGTCGGTCAGGATCACCGTGGTTGCACCCAGAGTCTCGACTGACGCGAGGTTTGAGATGATCGCATTGCGCGCCGCCATACGCCACATCCCGCGCGCAAGGCTGAGCGTCGCCACCACCGGCAATCCTTCAGGCACCGCAGCAACAGCCAACACCACACCGGTCTGAACCATCGCGGCCAATTCGTGACCGCGCAGGATACCGGCCCCGATGACCAAGGCGGCGAGCGTCAACGTCAGCCAGACCAACCGGTGCCCCAATCCATCCAGACTTTTCTCCAATGGCGAGACCGCGGCATCGGCGCTTTGTATCAGATTGCTGATTTGGCCGAGTTCGGTTGCCATTCCGGTCGCCGTCACAATGCCGATCCCGCCACCTTGCGTGATCGCGGTTCCTTTGAAGACCATGCAGGCCCGGTCCCCGATCAGGGCTTCAGGTAAAACCGGATCAATCTGCTTGGCCACCGGCACGGATTCCCCGGTCAGCACGGATTCGTCACATTTCAGGTTCGAAGCCTCGGCCAGCCGTAAATCCGCCGTGACCATATCCCCCGCATCCAGCAGCACGATATCGCCCGGTACAAGATCGTGTGCATCGACGCGCAAGGCCTGTCCGCCCCGCCGGACACGTGTCGTGACCGAGGCAATATTCAACAACGCCTCCATCGACCGCGCGGCGCGCAGTTCGGTGAAAAAGCCGATCGCAGCATTGATCACCAGAACGATGACGATCGCGACACCTTCTGCAATGTCCTCAAAGTAAAAGGACAATCCCGCAGCAAACGCCAAAAGCCAGACGATCACCCCTTCAAACTGATGCGCCAGAATAACGAAGACGCTCTGCTTTGCATGGGCGCGAAGCTGGTTCGGACCGTAACGTTTGCGACGCGAAAGGACCTCAGTCTCATCCAGCCCGACTTGGGGATCTACACCCAAGTCGTCGGCCACACCTTCAGTTTCTCTGGCAAAGACAGCGGTCTGGGTCATGTCTTCCATGGGAGCTTTCGTTTTCCGGGTTCGGACCCACGAGATCAACCGCTGGTGAGACGCAGATTACAGGGCCGAAGTTATCTGTGACCGCAAACGTTCTGCCGCCAACTTATGCACGCTGGCTCATATCGGCTGATCAGAGGCTCCAGTCATGGACATGAACATCCTTGCCCGAATGGGACTTCAAGATGTCGACGGCTTTGCGTTCCTTTTCCTTGTCGGAAACACGGACCCACAGAAGGATGCCGCCACGCTCGATCTGGTGAGTGTAATAGTCCCTGTGATGCTTGCCCGCGCGACGTGCTAACAGCACCCCGACTGCCGCCGCCGGAAGACCTACAATCGCCACCGCAGCCGCAGTCGCGGCTATCGCTCCGCCTGCCGCTGCGGCGGCCACCATTGCAATATAGGACGGGATCAAGAACGCACCGCCGACAATCATGCCCTCCATTTCGCCCAAGGCTTCCTCGGAGACGAAGGCCGCGCGCGGCACGTGGGGATCGTCCTCCAGATCCGCCGTACGCCGATAGGCGTCCCCGAGTTTTTCCTTCAACGCCTTTTCATCGCCAAGCAGGCTGATGTCATATCGGCTAAACCCGGCTTCCCGTAGATCATAGAATGCCTCTTGCAGCGTCTTGGAGCTGTCAAAGACTCCCACCGCTTCGGGCACCTCGATCACTATCGTCTTTTCGTGCTCCGCCGTGTCGGATTTCGTCATGCTGCTTCTCCCTGAGTGATGTTCTGAAAAATTGGCTGCTCCTGCGGCGAACCTGTACTTCAGAGCGTAATCTGTGCCCTGTCTGGCCGCTCGCACCATTACACTGGCAAAGCAGCCTCATCGTCGGTCATACTCTTCGCCAGATCAAGCAATCGCTTGCGCAGCGTTTCCATGAAGCGTCCGGCAGCGGCCCCGTCGATCACCCGGTGATCATAAGACAGCGACAGCGGCAGCATGAGGCGCGGCACAACCCTGTGCTCGAACACCGCAGGGCGCATCGCGGCCCGTGACACTCCCAGAATCGCCACCTCGGGCGCGTTTATGATCGGCGCAAACCCCGTGCCGCCCAGCCTGCCCAGACTGGTCACCGTAAAGCTTGCGCCCTCGATGTCCTCATTCTTCAACTTGCCACCCCGCGCGCGCGCGGCAAGAGCCGTGATACTGCTAGCGATGTCGGCAAGGTCCATATCCTCGACGTTGCGCAGCACCGGCACCAACAATCCCATATCCGTGTCTACGGCCATGCCGATATTGCGATATTTCTTGCGATAGAGCGTCTCTCCGTTCGGGTCGATCGAGGCGTTGAAATCGGGAAACTCGTGCAATGCGCCGGAAACCGCAGAGACGATAAAGGCCAACAGCGACAGCCGCGGGGCATCTTCCCCTGCGACATCATTCCGCGCGCGGCGGCGCGCATCGAGATCGGTTATATCGACCTCGTCGAAGTGGGTGACATGCGGAACCTCCCGCCAACTGGCGGTCATGCGCCGCGCCATGACCTGATGCAATCCGTCAATCGCATGCTCTTCCACATCGCCAAACAGCGCATAGTCGTAGGTTTGCACTGAAAGCCTGCCGTGATCATCGGATCCTGTCTGTGACATGGTATTCCCCTCTGGGTTCAGCTCATTTCCTCGGGCTTAAAGTCCGATACGAAGGCGTCGATCTTGTCGTCGCGCACCTCACCGTCAGCGATGACGCCAATCAGGGCGCCAACAGGCAGCGTTATGCCCTCCTTAGCGACCTGCCGACGCAGCTGACCCGCGACAGGAGCTTCCAGCGCATTGGTGATCTTGTCGGTTTCGATATCGGCCACCTCGTCGCCCGTGGACAGGCTGTCGCCAACCGAAACGGACCATTTCGCCACCTTTCCCTCTTTCATCGTCAGCCCGTATTTGGGCATGGTCAGGGCGTGGATTTTATCGCTCATGCCGTGTCTCCCGTGATGGATTTCACTGCCTCAATGATCCTCTCGGGGCTGGGAATATGGGCCTTCTCCAGATTGGGGGCGAAGGGGACCGGGTTGTGCTGCGGCGTCACCCGCCGGATCGGCGCCTTGAGGCTCTCGAACCCGTGCTCGGACACGATACCCGCGATGTCAGACGCCATGCCACAGCGCGGCAGCGCCTCGTCCACGACCACAAGGCGGCCCGTTTTCTTGACTGATTTCAGGATTGCATCGCTGTCCAGCGGCGAGGTTGTGCGCGGGTCAATCACCTCGCAATCGACACCGGATTCAGCCAATTCATCGGCGGCCTTTTGGGCGAATTGCACCATGCGACCGAAGGCCACGATGGTCACATCCTCGCCTTCGCGCACGATATTCGCCTTGCCGAAGGGGATGCTATATTCTTCGTCAGGCACCTCGCCCTTGTCGCCAAACATCGCCTGATGTTCAAAGAATATCACCGGATCATCATCACGGATCGCCGTAATCATCAGGCCTTTGGCCTCATAGGGCGAAGACGGGATGACGACTTTGAGGCCGGGCTGATGGGTGAAGAGCGGATAGTAGCAATCGCTATGTTGGCTGGCGGCACCGGTGCCCGCGCCATAAAGCGTACGGATGACGCAAGGCGTCTTGGTCTTGCCCCCGAACATATAGCGGAACTTGGCCATCTGGTTGAATATCGCATCACCGGCCACCCCGAAGAAGGTGACGAACATCAGCTGCGCCACGGGACGCAGGCCGGTCACGGCGGCACCTGCAGCCGCCCCGATGAACGCACTTTCGCTGATCGGCGTGTCAAACACACGGTCGCGCCCGAACTCGGTCATCAAGCCCGATGTCGCACCCAAGACACCGCCCCAGGCATCCTGTTTGCCACCCGACCCCATACCGCCGGCGATATCCTCGCCCAGCAGGATCACGTTTTCATCGCGGCGCATCTCGTTGAAGAAGGCCTCGTTCAAAGCTTCGCGGAAAGTTTTCTCTGACATGTCATTTCTCCTCCGGTCGGATTTCAATAACTGACGTAGACATCAGTGGTCAGCGTCAACAGATCGGGCAGCGGGGCTTCGCGTGCCTCGGCAACCGCCTCATCGATCAGCTTGGCAACCTCGTCGTCGATCTGGTTCAGCGCGTCCTCCGTCAGGAGGTCCCCCTGCACGACACGCGCCCGGAAGATGTTCAGAGGGTCGTTGAATTTACGCTCGTTCTTGACCTCGTCCTTGGGACGGTAGGTTGTCGCGTCACCCTCGAAGTGGCCGTAATAGCGTAAGAAATCGATGTGCACGAACCGTGGCCCGTCGCCATTGCGAATGGCCTTGATGGCCTCTCCGGCGGCGCGGTCGACGGCAAAGAAATCATGGCCATCCACCTTTTCGCCCCTGATGCCGAAACCTGCGGCGCGCTGGACGGGATTACCGCCCCCGATCGACCAGTCGCTCGATGTCGATTCCGCATATCCGTTGTCCTCGAGCACGAAGAGAACCGGCAGGTTATAGACCCGGGCAAAGTTCATCGACTCAAGCGTCATTCCTTGGTTAAAGGCCCCGTCGCCAAAGAAGGACACAGCAACACCGCCGGTCTTTTTGACCTTGGCGGTCAATGCAGCACCGCACGACAGGGACGTGCCGCCGCCCACAATGCCATTGGCGCCCAACATGCCGATGCTGACATCGGCAATATGCATCGATCCGCCTTTTGCGTTGCACAGCCCGCCTTGACGGCCATAGATTTCCTTCATCATAGCCTTGACGTCACAGCCGACAGCGATCGAATGACCATGCCCGCGGTGGGTGCTGCCGACCGTGTCCTTTGCACCGGACTCCAGATGCCGGATCACGCCCGCGGCAGAGGCTTCCTCTCCCGCATAAAGATGGACAAAACCGGGGATTTTCCCGCCCATGAATTCTTCATGTAGTCTGTCTTCGAACATCCGGATCGTACGCATGCAACGATAGGCGTCGAGTAGCTGGTCTTTATCGAGAGTCATCTTCTTTCCTCCTCTGGGGTTCGGACCGGGCCTTGTCTCAGCCCGCTTTTGCGGCAAAATCGTCATAGGCGTGCAGAGCCTCAACGCCGTAAACGAATGACGGGCCGCATCCCATCATGGTGGCGAGACCAATCAATGCGCCGATCTCGTTTTGGGTAACTCCGGCCCTGAACGCGGCACCGGCGTGATGCTTGATACAGACGTCGCACTGTACTAACATCGCGATGACAAGAGCGATCAATTCCTTGACCTTTTAGGAGAGTTCCCCCTTTTCGGAGCAGGCCTTGGTCAGCGCTATAAACCGCTCCATCTGCTCAGGCACTTCTATGTTCGGATCGGTAAGGCCTGCATGATAATCATTTATCAGTTTTGAATAGTCGGTCATTTCAACAGTCCTCGGTGGCCCTGATTGCACTCAGGCTGCTGGAAGAAGGGGCCGCTTTCATTGACGGCTGTTAAGAAGCTGAAGTCTGAAGAGTGATTTCTAACCGTTTCGGTCCGGAGGCACCGCGCTATTCAGGCAGCTTGCTGCACAGGGCAAGCTGACCGATGCCTTGTAAGGAAACGAAAAAACAGAACCTTCGCGGCGCCGACGCCCCGACTGTTTTACGTGTGGGCCGGATGCGCCACTGCGGGTGACGAATCCTCGATCTTCGCCAGAATTTCGCATGGCAGACTATCCAGATCCACGCCTGCCATTTCCGCCAGAAGCTCGATTTCTACAATCTCGATGTCCATGTGTCCCACGACCCGGATGACACCCTTGCTGGCCAACTGGCCCAGCGTGCGGCAGACATGAACTGAAGACAGACCAACAAAGTCACCAAGGACGCGCTGGTTCATGGGAATATGAAAACTGTTATTTCTCGACTGGCCAATCGCCTCCAGCCGGACATTCAACTCCAACAGCGTGTAGGCCAGCCGCATGAGCGCCTTGCCCCGTCCCAACCGCAACATCCGTCCGGCCATGCGCGCATGTGCTGCGCCACGGACGGTTCTGGCAATACGGGTCAGATCGGGCCGTTGTCTTTTCAGATCCTCCCAGACGTGAGCCGGGACCACGGCGAGGCTGACATCCGTCAGCGCCTCGATACTGACCGCCGAGCCAAACTCCCTCGCCGTACCGGCTTCGATGATCTCTCCCAGCAGCGCAAAATCGACAATCTGCGTATCACCATCCGGCAAGCATTTCGACAGGGCAAGCCAGCCGCCGAGCACGCAGATCACCGTATCGGAATCCTCGCCCTCCATGATGACAAACTGCCCGGCTTTGATTTTCCGGACATCCGCCTTGAGCATCTTTTCAAGAAAATCCGGTGCGGCAAGATGCAAAGGTGCGGGCGTCTTAATCTGCGTTTCAACGACATCACTGATTGCTTCAGACATAAGAGCTCCCCGGTTTCAGATCCCAAACGATCGGAAGGCCCTGCGAGCAGAAAAAGAATGACCCCGATTCGAAGCCTAGTGTTTCAGCAATGCGCAAATGGGAATTGATGTAACGCAATCGATCCTGTGGGCGGGTCGCCGATACCGGAGATCAGGTTCTTTTTTTGCTTCTTTGACCGTTGTTAAAGCGGGTTGCGGGCTGCTGGAAAATACTGTCCTCGACATAAAATTTTGATGGAGCCAGTCTATGAGTCCGCCAAGTCCGGTTTATTTACGCGCTCTGCCGCCCGAGCCCGAGAGGGCACAGAGCATGACATCTCCTGCCCTGCTCCACTCGGTTTCGGATTGGATCAGGCTATGCCAGCGGTCTGCAGACACCGAACCGCTGCCGTACTTAGAGGATGGGGCGATCTCTTTGGGTCGGCAGGATCCTGACATCATTTCGTTCAACGCACGGTACATCGCTAAACAGCTTTCGAGGACCTGAAATGGCAAGGCAAAATACACGGGTATTCCCCGCTCTTGTAATCGCGGCACTGTGCAGCATCACACTGCCTGGTCCCCTGTCAGCGCAGCAAACCGGCGACACCACAATGGAAAATCGGGTTACCGTTGAACAAATCCAGTCCGAGCTGTCGGACGCGTTTGCCGCAATCGGTGCGTATACCATGCAAGAACGCGACGAAGCATTGGATCTGGCCCGCACAAGCCTTGGCCGTGTCGATCACGAGATTGACGTGCTGGAACAACAGGTGCGTGAGAACTGGCACGCGATGACGCAGGATGCACAGGAAGAGACATCGCAGGCCATGCGCACCCTGCGGGAGCGCCGCAACAGGATTGGCGAACTCTATGGCGCGATGACCAATGGCACAGAGGCCGCTTGGGGTGAAATGAAACATGGCTTTGCCAAGGCTTGGGAGGCGTTGAAATCAGCGTGGTCCGACGCTGCAGAAAATGCCCGCGCCCGCTCCTGACCGGCCACAGGTTGGGCGCGATGCGAGGGCAATCGCTGTCCCGCGCCCCTTACGGTGACGATCAGTTTCCCAATCTGCGCAACCGCTTGTCGCTCCAGTGCGTTGGCTGGCATGCCTGCATCTGCGCTCTGGCGGCGTTGCCCGTTATAATCAGTAGCCGATGAAGTCGGCGAATAGAGGATTTCGATGCGTCACTGCCACCTCGACCGCCATGCCGGGCACCCGTGTCTGCAATTCGTCCAACATATCCTCAATCAATCGCAGGAAAGCGGCATTGCGAAAGTCCGCGCGCGCGAAGCGCTTTGTGGATACCACGGGGGGAAAAAGGCTAAAGCAGCACCGCGCCGTCAATAACAGATGCGGAACCCGTTCAAGGCAATGGCGTGGTTGCAGAGACTGCCAGAATACTTCGGTCTCGGGGCTGCCAGCGGTCAACAAACTCCGGCAATTGGGATCGGAAAGCACGGTTTCAAAGATAATGTCGACTGTGGCTTCACCATGGATTGCGACGTCTATCCCGTCATCAAAGCCCATATCCGTGATGTCCAGCGCCAGCACCCGCCTTTCAATCAATGGGCTGGCCACATGCCAGAATTGACCGGTACTGTTAAACGCGCGGTGCATTTGGCCTCTCCTTCAACAGGGCAGGTCCCCTTGGCCTGCCAGCCGTTTCAGAGTGGTCCAGCTTCGTCTCCCGGAATTGATATTTCTCAAATCCAGGACGTAAAACGCGACATGTCACCGTCAGGCGGGATCATCCAGCGCGGCGCGCAAGGCCTTGGCCAGTGTCCCCATGCCATAGGGTTTGCGCAGAAGGTTCTGTCGCAAAGTTTGCGCGGTTGGTTAGACTGGCTCGCGAGTGGTAGGTGTGTGTTTTTGTTTTTGAAAGCGAGCACCTAACCGTGACGATTGATTTCAAAGGGAACCATTTCCCTAAGAGCGTGATCCTTTACGCTGTGTTTTTCTATGTC
>Ga0213861_10004470_pt1 | contig 11406 bp, 6 predicted proteins | sample PICome_4_FD_160110 | JGI IMG/M metagenome (GOLD analysis project Ga0213861, IMG submission 160110) | Coastal seawater microbial communities near Pivers Island, North Carolina, United States - PICO131 | ecosystem: Environmental > Aquatic > Marine > Coastal | place: USA: North Carolina | collected...
CTCGACCAGTTATCGGCTCAAAGTTATGAATCGAAAAGCCGTAAGGATAATTGTAACCGTCCCAACCAACGACATCAAAAGGATGTGACGCATAGACGATTTCGTGAATCATATTTTGCTTCTTCACCTTGATGAGAAATTCGCCTTTTCCATCAAAGGTTTCCAAGTTTTCTGGCAGTTTATAATCTCGCTCACAGAAAGGTGAATGTTCCAGCATTTGCCCAAACCAGTTGCGATAGCGTTTTGGTGTATAAATCGGATGGAAAGATTCGGCGTACAAAATTCGATTCTCTTCCGTATCAAAATCAATTTGATAAATCATACCTCTCGGAATAATCAAATAATCGCCATATTCAAATCGAATATTTCCGACAAAAGTGCGTAAAGTCCCTGTTCCTCGATGGATAAATAACATTTCGTCTGCATCTGTATTTTTATAAAAATACGAACGCAACGATTTGCGAGGAGCAGCGAGTCCAATGTGAATATCATTATTCACCATCATCACTTCACGAGCTTCCAAAAAATCATCTTTCGCTTCGATATTAAAGCCGATAAGTTTGCGAGATTTCATATTTCTATCCACCGCAACCTTTGGCGTTACGTCCGTTGATTTTAAAATCTCCTTGACCATTGTCGGTCTGTGAATATGATACAATAAAGACGACATTCCATCAAATCCTATCGTACCGAACAGCTGCTCATTATACAAGCTGCCATCGGGCTGACGAAATTGCGTATGTCGTTTGGGTGGGATTTTTCCTAATTTGTGGTAAATCGGCATAGCTTTTTATTTAATTATACTTAATTATATATTCATTTGATAATTTACATTCAGGTCTCAATATTAACCTTAGGTTGCTCAAGAAAATAGCTCATTCGAAATCAATAATTTAGTGCGGTAATATCTACATTCGAGCAAATAAAAACAAGTTTTCAGTGTAGCACTTGTTCAAACAACTATTCAAATGGCAAGTTTATTTATTTTGAATAATCCTTTGTAAACAAATTATGTTTTAAAAATTTGATTTATGTCAATTTTATACATCATTTGTGTTGTTATTACGAAAAAACAGCGAATGTTTGCTAAATTTATGCGAATTTTCGCAACTACTATAAAGCGAATTTAGTTTTTCTACAGGAGGAAAAATTTTCACTAACTATAAAATATCTTGAATTTATAACAAAATGGACGCATTAAAACAAAAGTTTCACAGCAAGGCTACTGCCTTGTCTAAAGAGGTCAAAGCGATGCTAAAGGAGCATGGCAATATTACTGTTGGAGACATCAAACTTAGCCAAATCTATGGCGGAATGAGAGGGATGCCGAGCATGCCTTGGGAGCCTTCATCACTTGATGCTCAAGCAGGTATTCGCTTTAGAGGCTATTCAATTCCTGAGCTTCGCGAATTACTACCCAGAGTCCCGAATGGTAAAGAACCGCTTCCAGAAGGTTTATTCTACTTGATGTTGGTTGGTGAAATTCCTACAGAGGAAGAAGTCAGTGCTATTTCTAAGGAATGGCAAGATAGAGCAACAATCCCTGCGCATACATTTGCAGCTTTAGACAGCCTATCAACGGATACACATCCGATGACTCAATTTGTAATTGCAATTTCGTCTTTACAAACAGAAAGTATTTTCGCAAAACGTTATGCGGAAGGTATGCACAAATCTGAATATTGGGACGCAACCTACGAGGATACGATGAACTTAATTGCAAAACTTCCAAGAATTGCAGCTTATATCTATCGTCGTACCTACTTTAATGGCGATCATATTGCACCTGACCCAAGCTTAGATTGGGGTGGCAACTTTGCACACATGTTGGGCATTGAGAATGAGGACTTCAAGAGTTTAATGCGTCTATATCTTACTGTTCATGCTGATCATGAAGGTGGAAATGCCTCTGCACACACGACTCACTTAGTCGGTTCTACCTTGAGTGATGCTTACTTGTCTTTGGCAGGCGGCATGTGTTCTTTAGCAGGTCCTTTGCACGGCTTAGCAAATCAAGAGGTCATCAAATGGGTCTTCACTATGCTTGAGGAGTTGGGTACAAACACACCGACTAAAGAGGAGATTGCAGCATACGTTCAAGCAACTTTAGACGCTGGAAAGGTTATACCTGGATACGGTCACGCAGTCTTGAGACAGCCCGACCCACGTTTTGTGGCTCAAAGAGCTTTCGCTGAACGCAATATCAAAGACTCTGACATTATCAATGTTGTCTGGAAATGTTTCGATGTAGTACCTGAGATTTTGATGGGATTAGGAAAAGTCAAAAACCCTTGGCCAAATGTAGATGCACACTCTGGTGCATTATTGGTGCATTATGGAATGGATCAATTCCCATTCTACACTGTTTTATTCGGTGTATCAAGAGCAATGGGAGTTTTGGCAGCAGGTTGCTGGTCAAGAGCGATGGGCTTACCGTTGGAACGTCCAAAGTCAATTACTGCAGACTGGGCAAAGCAAAAAGTTGCAGAACACTTAGCAAAGTAAAGAGATCTTAACCGCTTGATAATATAAGAAGCTGTATCGAAGGTAAAACGAGCGATATCGTGGCCTTTGATACAGCTTTTTTTGTTAGATTTTAGATTGTTAGACTTTAGATTGTTAGATGTTAGATGTTTGACGCGAGAAAAAACCTTCCGTAGTTTAAATTGGCTTTCGCCAAATGACGAGATGAATTGAAAATTGAAAATTTCCTGACGCGAGAACCCATTTCGTATTTAAAATTGGCTTTCGCTAAATGATAGTTTGTGAGAGAGCCCTATTTAATTGAAAATTGAAAATGCCTGATGCGGATAGAACCCTTTACTTATTCATCATTGACTTACCTTATTAAATCTGACCTTTGCTAAGTCCTTATTAAGAAATAATAGTAATAGTCCGTCTTGATATAGGCAGGTAGTTCCAACCTTGTAATGTTTTGTTTTTACCGGTAAGGTTCAATGAAGTGTGTCAAATTTTTTTTGCCATTTCTTATACTAAATCCCTCCCTTCTGAAAGTGTTACAAGTAAACACGAGGATATTTTTATTAAAAATATGGTAAAAGGGAGGGTCAAATGCGACTCAATCATTTTGCAGCGATTTTTGAATAACTTTTTTATTTGGCTTTCGCCAAAATGTTTGGGAATAGAATCAATCTTTATATTGCAATCTTCAGTAGGAGGAATACTGCGGAAACTTTGTAATTATCTTAATCAATTGACCTATAAACTAAGGACTCAAATAAAGCGAAATCTTAAGTATTTGTTTTCACATCTAAGGCATCTCTGAAGGCATTGCCCACCAAATTAAAAGCCAAGACCATCAACATAATCGACAAACCAGGAAAGAGTGCAGGGTATATATTACTACTAATAAAGTAACCGTAGCCATCTTTCAGCATATTCCCCCACGACGGTTGAGGTGGCTGAATCCCAAACCCTAAATAGCTTAACCCTGCTTCTATTAAGATAGCTGTCGCAAAGTTCGCTGCCGCAATCACCATGACAGGGCCGAAAATATTGGGTAAAATATGCTTGAAAATGATGCGGAAATCAGAAAATCCAAAGCTTCGTCCCGCTTCAACAAATTGAATAGATTTTACACTCATCACTTGACCTCGCACAACTCTCGCAACATCGACCCACATTGTCAAGCCTACTGCTAAAAAGATTTGCCAGAACCCTCGCCCCAGAGCAATCACTAAAGCAAAAACAAGTAAGAGCGTTGGAATAGACCAAACAGTGTTAATAATTAATAGTATAAAATCGTCGGTCCTCCCGCCATAATATCCTGCAATCGCCCCCAGCAAAATCCCTATCGTTAATGAAATAATCACTGCAATCAATCCTACTGATAACGACACTCGAACACCAATAATCAGCCGACTCAAAATATCTCGACCAAAATGATCCGTCCCCAACCAGAAGGTTTTGGTGACGATATGCTTGTTGCTCACAACGGTTCTTAGCTCACTTAACGATACAGTTTGTTGTTCGCCAGCAACATTGACGAAAGTTTGCACTTCTTCTTTTGTGATAATTTCATTTTGCGTAGCAGAAATTGGAAAAACGACATCTGCTAAGGCGAAGGCTGTTGGTTTTCCTTCCTCCTCTTCTCCTTGAAATATCAGTACTTGAATACTATCACTTGTGATTTTAAAATCGTTAATAGGAATCAGTCGGTATTCATTTTCTGCTCCAGCTACCATTTTTTGAAAAATACAGCTCGGCTCAAACGTTCTATTTTTTCTTACTTTCAAGACCTGTACAGAGTAACCTAAGGAAACATCACGCACTTCGCTGATTTGATCATTCGCATTGGGTGTACTATCTGGCGTGATCAAGTAGCCACAAAAAGCCAACACAACTGCAAAAATAATTAACACTAACCCCAGTATTCCTGGTCGGTTTCGACGAAAACGCTGCCACGCTTTCCTATTAAGGGAGTTTTTCATTTGTTGAATAAATCAATACTTGTTTGTAACATTTCATCAGCGGATTCATAAACAGACGAATTAACAAAAAAAAATACCTTTTTAGAAATCCTATTCTGAAAAGATAAAATATCTCTTATAAATCTGATACCATAATCTAGTTGCTAAATTTCATATGCCTGATTATTCTTCTAAAATCTTCCTAAAAACCAATCATCGAGTATATTAAACCAAATTCTAGCATTGATTTTAAATCTACAGATCTCAACTAAGCCATAGCTATAAATATGAAATTATAGCCTATCCTCCTCAAAAATCACGATAACTCCAAAAAATTAACATTAGTAAAAAACAAAATTTGATTTGGATTTGGATTTTTTTTTAAATTTTTATCTCAATAATAATCATTATAACATCGCTTATTAAGTGTTTTAAAATCATTACCCTTAAAGCAAATTGTTTCACAATCTTCGATGAATTGAAATTTCTATAAAAAAACTTGCAGGGAATGAACTTATGATTGATATTTGCGTTAAAATAATCCAAAGTGTAAAAAAGACACTATGATTAAATAGCCGACAATTTTCATTTTGCATCAAGGGCATACTTCACGAATGATGCTTAAAACTGTAGAAATAAAAAAGGTATTTCTGCAAGTTTTATAAGAAAGTACTCGTAACCAACGAGTAAAATCAAGAACCAAATTACACAAGTTGAGACACTAGAAAACTGTACTGCAGGGATTTGCAGCAGATTACTTTTAGCCATACTTTTTTTAAAGTCAAAAAGGTGTGAGCGAAGGTTGTTATTGTGTAATTATAAAAAACGAAGTGCACTCGAAAAAAGAGTTAACTGAAAATGTACTGAAGCATTGTCAATACAGACAAAGTCAACATGTATACACTAAGTAAAGGTGATAAGTTACGCTGTTATTAACTGCTTCAACTTTTCGGAACTCCACATTTTTTCATCAAAGTTGAAAGGCTTTCAAGCTAATCAACTTTACAAATTATGCATACTATGAATAGTCTATTTAGTTATCAAAGTTTAATGTATTTACAACTTCACATGAAGTCTATAGACAAATTGAATAACAAAAAAAATAAATTTAATATGATTCAATCAATTAAAAATTTGTTGGCTATACTGTTGCTGGGTTTCACGACTATTTCTAATGCAAGTATAACACCGACAGTACCTTACGTGATATTTGAGCAAGTAGGAGAGCAAAAGGTGCGTTTGAACTTAACAAATTTAAAAAACGAACGCCCTGAGTTATCAATCGTTGACGCAAATGCAAATGTACTTTATAGCGAATCAATTCGTAAAACTATAGCTTTCACAAAAGCTTATGATTTCAGCACATTACAAGACGGTATCTACACAATCAAATTAGAATTAGAAGACCGCACAGTTTCTCAAAATGCAATCATCAAAAATCAAAAACTTACTTTAGGAACGGTTAAAACAACACCTAAACCAATTTTCAAAATATTTGAAAATGCATTTGATGTTTATGTTTCTGGTATTGCAGGTGCTGACGTTGCAATCAAAATTATAGATTCAAATAACGAGGTAGTTCATCAAAAAATTGACGAAAGTGTAAATGGTATTTATCGTCAATATATAATGAAAAACTTACCTAGCGGTAATTATACAATCAAAGTTGTTATCGACGGGAATATACACTACAAAACGATTTCACTGTAGCTAAAAACGGAATTATCGAAGAGTGTCCTCGAAAAAAAATAACCAGTTTTGGTTTAAAAATTCTCATAATTTGGTTCAGGTAAGTTATTTCGTTTTGGCTATTACGAATAACAAAGCCTAAATATCAAAAGCCTTCGCTCAAAAGAGAGTGAAGGCTTTTCTTTGTATTAACTTATCCTAAAATATTTTAATTAGAAAGGAATATTTTCTTCATCATCAGTTCTGTTCATAGAAGATTGAAGTGTAATCGGTGCAGAGTTATTGTATATATCATCATCAAATGTAGTCAAATCTGGATCTTCTAAGTTAGAGAACTTCGCAAACTCAGGTGTAAACTTCAACCTTACGGTGTCTAATGCTCCGTTTCTATGTTTAGCAATAATGATTTCTCCGACATTCTTCAAAGACCCTCCCTCCTCGTCTTCCATGATTTGATAATACTCTGGTCGATAAATAAAAGACACAATATCTGCATCTTGCTCGATTGCTCCAGATTCCCTCAAATCTGAAAGTTGAGGACGTTTCGCACCGCCACGAGTTTCTACAGCACGCGAAAGCTGAGATAGAGCGATTACAGGAACATTTAATTCCTTAGCCAACCCTTTCAGCGATCTAGAAATCATACTAATTTCTTGCTCTCTATTGCCTTTTTGATCACCTCCTCCCGTCATCAACTGCAAATAATCAATGATTACTAATTGAATATCATGCTGCATTTTCAAACGACGACATTTTGCACGCAATTCGAAAATATTGATGCCTGGCGTATCGTCAATAAAAATCGGTGCTTCACTCAATTTTTCAATTGCTGAATTTAGTTGCTGCCATTCATAATCCTCTAGCTGACCGTTTCTTAATTTTGAGCCAGGAATTTCTGCTTCCATAGAAATCAAACGCTGAACCAACTGTACGTTTGACATTTCTAATGAAAAGAAGGCTACACCTCTATTAAAGTCCATCGCTGCATTTCTTGCTAAGGCAAGTGTATAACTTGTTTTTCCCATACCAGGACGAGCAGCTACAATAATTAAATCAGATTGTTGCCAACCAGAAGTCAACCTATCCAAATTCGTAAAACCAGAAGGAATACCAGTCAAGCCTTCTTCTTTTCCAGCCATATCCTCAAGCATCTTTACAGCACGATTGACCAAAGTGCTCATGCTTTCGGAACCACGACTTAGATTCTGTTCTGTAATTTCAAAAAGCCCTTGTTCTGCTTTATCCAACAAATCAAAAACATCTGTTGTGTCTTCGTATGCATCCTGAATAATATTCGTAGAAATTCGTATAAGTTCTCGTTGAATATGTTTCTGTGCAATAATTCTAGCGTGATACTCGATATTTGCTGCTGATGCAACACGGTTTGTCAGTTCTACTAAATAGTACGCTCCTCCAATTTTTTCTAAGACGCCTTCTTTTTTCACCTCCTCCGTCACCGTCAATAAGTCGACAGGCTGCATCTTTTCAAATAACTTCATTATACATTTGAAGATGATTTGATGTGAGTCTAGGTAAAAACTTTCAGGTCGCAATAAATCGATTACAACAGTCAAGGCATCTTTGTCTAGCATCAAGGCACCTAACACAGCTTCTTCTAAAGCTATTGCCTGTGGTTGTACTTTTCCAAAAACGTAACTTGATAAATCACCCTTTTTTTTTCCTTTTCCCCTCAAGTTCGCAGTTAACTTTAGCGAATTATCTTTTCCATTATTTTCTGCCATCATTTGACTGTTGTGATTATTCTAATCGGTTATATACAGACAAAAATAGTTTTAATTTTAAAGAAAAGTGAATGCACTTTTTTGTGTCAATTGTTAATTACATGTTAGTTTAATGTGAACTAAGACACTAAATTGTGGAAAACCCCGACAGTGACTCACACACTTATCCACATTGTGGAAAACTTTGTGAATAACTATATATTGAGTTTTTTTTAAATTGAAAAATTAAATCGCGTTTGAATCCTTATTTATCAACTATATTTAAAGCAAACTCATAAACTTTTGAATAAAAAAAATATCTAATTCATCGTCCATTATTTAGCAAATCAATACTACTATTGGATTAGTTTTACACATTATTATTTGAGGTTGTAAAAAATAGAGTGGATAACTTTCAATATTTTTTCTCAACAGACATTTTGTTCAAACAAAACAGTTACGTCTAGCAAAATGAATAAACCAATTTTGTTCAAAAATTGAGAAAATTGAAATCAAAAAGTTTAAAAAGTCTGCCTAATACAAAGGTGAATACACTTTTTTGTATCAAGGTTCAATCTGATTGTTAGTTTCTACTATCGATTCCCCAACCTAATTTATCCCGTAGTGTTGACAAAAAATTACGCTCAAACAAACGAGCCACATTAATCGTAAAGTCTGCTTTTTTCACAGCTAAACGATGGTACTTTGTTACTAACTCAAACCGAGAATCTAAGGTACAGAGGAAGTTTTCGCCACGACCTTCTATTTCAAAAGACAAAACAGCATCATCGGGAATGACCATAGGTCGCATAGTGAGATTATGTGGGGCAACAGGTGTGATTACAAAATTGCCAGAGTTTGGGAAGATAATCGGTCCACCACAGCTTAACGAATAGCCGGTCGAGCCAGTTGGCGTTGCGATAATCAGACCGTCAGCCCAGTAAGAATTTAAAAATTCACCATTGATATAAGTATGCACAACAATCATTGAAGAAGTGTCCCGCTTCGAAATTGTACAGTCATTTATTGCGTAATTGAGACCGTTGAAAGCGGGAATATTTGATTCTAAATGCAGAACAGTCCGTTTATCCAATTCATAATTACCATGTGTTAATGCCTCTATCGCTTCCGCAATCATTTTTTTATCTATACTAGATAGAAAACCTAATCGCCCCAGATTTACTCCCGCAATGGGAATATTGGAATCTTTAATAAAGGTCAGTGTGTCTAGTATCGTTCCATCACCACCGAGCGAAATCAATAACTCCACCTTTTTAGACTTCAAATCGTCGCAAGTCTCGAAAGTCAGCAAATCACCGTCGTATTTTATCTTTCTTCGTATTTCTGAAACGAAATTTTCATGAACATAAATTTCTGTTTCCCAACGATGTAGATTATCGAAAACCGATTGAACATAAGTAATATCAATAGGCTTTAATAATCGACTATACACAGCTATTCGCATTTTAATTCAATTTAAAGTTATCAATACAGAGCGTCCTCTCGGATAAAATTGCTAAGATATTGATACATTACTAAAAAGACTTTCCAAGAATACTTTTGGTGGCTACTCGTGCCGAAATCACGCAGCCGCCTAGAAAAGTGCCTTCTAAAGAACGGTGTCCGTGCATACCGCCACCGCCAAATCCTGCAGCTTCTCCAACTGCATATAGCCCTTCAATTATGGCTTGATTTCCCTTTGCATCAGGTTTTGTTAATACTTGACTTTGAAGGTTTGTTTGGATACCACCCAAACTTTTCCGAGAAACGATAAACTCCCGAATTGCAATCAACGGAAATGCTTTTTTATCTAATATCTTTTGAAATTCACAGGTTCGAGCTCGGTCACCCCGATATTTTCGAGCATGTGCAATCCGACGCAACTGTTCATCATTGTGAAAAGCTTCTCCTCTGTCAATTTGTGCATCGTATGGTGCAATTGATTGATACAAATTTTCAACCGTAACATAATCCTCTCCTGTAAGTGCATTCATCTGTTCTGCCAAATCTTCCAACGAATTAGCAACAATCACATCCTCACAATTATCAATGATTTTATTAATTAAAGTAGGATTCCCAAGTAGGATGTTCTTTATAAACTTCAAGGCTTGTTTATCTCGAATTGCCTCATTATGTTCTGAACCAGAAATGGCAAACTCTTTTTTCATAATTGACATATTCAGTATTTGCCAAGAATATTTCACCGGTTGCTTACAAATCTCCTGAACTAAAAACCTTGTATCATAGGCAGTTACAAGTGGAATAGGACCAAAACGCTTTCCTTCGTAATTTGTCCAAATAGCTGATTTACAAGGAACCAAACTTAAACCATGATTCTCTTTTCGGGGTGCATAATGTCGTATTCCTGCGGCATAATTCCATTGTTTATCCAAGTTGACAATATTACCGTTGACACGTTCTGTTGCTTCGTGCAAGTCGCCAATAGCAAATTTATGCGAGCCGTTTAGAATGGTTTCTGGTGGATTTCCCCATGGCTTGTACCAGTTTTGCTTCACCTTTTCGATACTTCCATTGATGCCACCTGTCGCCACCACAACGGTTTCAGCTTTCGCTAAAAACGAAGTTTGCGTTTGCTCTATCTCCCCAGATACGCCAACAATTGTATCATTTTCAACTACAATTTCATTGACTCGATGCCCGAGGTAGAGTTGTAAATTATGTCGATGTTTATGTTCTAATAATTTCCCTTTGAATACACGAACAAGTTCCCAGCCTGTCCCCCAAACCATATGAAATCGAGGTACGGAGTTTCCAGGTTGATGCAACCCCCGCTCTACCCAATGAACGACAGGAAAAAAATCAATACCATTCTCTCTTAAAAAGTGATAGCCATGTGGCGTAGAATGATTGATGTACATTTTAGCCCACTCCTTACCCCAGTGTTCTTTGGAGTCAAATTCAGCAAAAGAAAACCAATCGCGAGTAGCAAGGTCGATACTATCTTGAATGCCTCGCTTTTGCTGATGTTTGGAATTGACAAAGAACATCCCGCCAAAAGCCCACTTTGCTAAGCCGCCAAGTTCACCTTCGACATCTCGGTCAATTATCATTACCTTTTTTCCCGCATCCAGAAGTTCTAAAGCTGTTATAATTCCAGCTATTCCACCGCCTACAATGATGATATCCGATTGATACATTTGATTTTTCATTGGTTAGTATCTAAGAAAGTCAGAAAATAGAAACACCTTAATTTGTTGCATAAATATAACAGAAACAACCAAAAGGAATACCTTTTACAGATTACGAACTCCGCATGAGCCATGAGAAAAATTATTAAGTTTATGAATTAACCGTACTTTTGCGAGATAAAACCAGCGTAAAAGAAAACCCTTTTTAAATGAATATTTTAATCGCTCCTAATTCATTTCGTGGAAGTTTAGATGCCTTCGAGATAGCTGATATAGTCGAAAGTGCTTTCAAAGACGTTAGCAAAAACTTTGAAATCACTAAAATTCCTATTGCTGATGGTGGCGATTTTACAGCCGAAATACTCGTCAGAAACTTACAAGGTTACTGGAAAACAGTAGAAGTACTCAACCCTCTTG
>Ga0213861_10004471_pt1 | contig 11406 bp, 11 predicted proteins | sample PICome_4_FD_160110 | JGI IMG/M metagenome (GOLD analysis project Ga0213861, IMG submission 160110) | Coastal seawater microbial communities near Pivers Island, North Carolina, United States - PICO131 | ecosystem: Environmental > Aquatic > Marine > Coastal | place: USA: North Carolina...
AGCTGCCTCCCGGGTATCGCCGCTCAGAACCGCCACATCGTCCAACCCTTGATGCTTATGTTGGTGTCATCGATGAGCTACTGCGCTCCGACAAAGCCCTGATCAAAAAACAGCGTCACACGTCGAAGCGCATTTTTGAACGACTGCGTGACGAGCATGGGTATGCTGGCAGCCTCACGACGGTGACGTATTACGTGCGTGAGCAAAAGCGGCGCACCAAAGAGGTGTTTGTGCCGCTGTCGCACCGTCCAGGCCATGCGCAGGTGGATTTTGGAGAGACCCTTGGTGTAATTGGTGGCGTGGAATGCAAGATCCACTTCTACGTGATGAGCTTACCACATTCTGACGCGGTATTTGTGAAGGGGTATCCAGCCGAGACAACCGAGGCGTTTTGTGATGGCCACGTCTCGGCCTTTGCTTTCTTTGGTGGCATCCCTCAATCCATTCTCTACGACAATACCAAGATCGCTGTTGCGCGAATACTGGGGGACAGAACGCGCGTCCGGACTCGTCGATTTACAGAGTTGCAATCGCATTACTTGTTTGATGACAAGTTCGGCCGGCCTGCGCGGGGGAACGAGCGAGACCCTGTCCGCCATTGGTCCGAGGACAATGGGCGAGCGGCAACGTTGAAGGGATGGTTGGGTACACCCGCCGCAACTTCATGGTGCCGGCGCCGCGCTATGACAGTTTTGGTGATTTGAACGAACATCTCGAACAAAGGTGTTTAGAGCGCCAGGGCGACAAGCTGCGCGGCCACGAACAAACCATTGGCAACCGTTTTATCTCGGATCGGGATGCGCTGATGGGATTACCTGTCGCAGAGTATGAAGCCTGCGATCATGTCAGCACGCGTGCAACGTCGATCTCAATGGTACGGTATCGCAGCAATGACTACTCGGTGCCTGTGGCTTATGCCCACCACGACGTTCATGTGCGCGGTTTTGTGCATGAGGTCATCATCGGCTGCGGCAATGAAGTAATCGCACGGCATCAACGGTCTTACGCAAAAGCGGATATGATCTTTGATCCACTGCACTTTCTGCCTCTGCTCGAACAAAAGGTGGGTGCTTAGGATCAGGCTGCCCCTTTGCAGGGTTGGGACCTTCCGGATGTCTTCGCCACGCTGCATCGGCTGCTTGAGGCCAGAATGGGCAAGCCAGGAAAGCGAGAATACGTTCAGGTCCTGCGCCTTTTGGAGACCTTCGAAATGGACGTTGTGCAAGGCGCAATCCAGCAGGCCATTGATATGGGTGCAATTGGCTATGACGCCGTAAAACACCTTGTGCTGTGTCGGGTTGAGAAGCGGCCACCACGATTGGATTTGGACTTTTATCCATATCTGCCCAAGGCCAATGTCGGCACAACACGCCCATCCAGTTACATGAGCCTGATAGGGAGGACCGCGGCATGACCGCCGAAGCCCCTCAGATCCTTTTGCGGCATCATCTTAAACAACTGCGGCTGCCAACGTTCAAAGGCGAGTATGCCAAACAGGCGCAGCTTTGTGCTGCTGAGAACAAAGACCATATCCAGTATCTGGCCCGCCTGTGTGAGATGGAGCTGATCGACCGCGAACGGCGGATGATTGAACGGCGCATCAAAGCGGCGAAGTTCCCCAGCACCAAGAGCTTGGATAGCTTTGACTTCAAGATCATACCCAGCTTGAATAAGCCGCTGACTTTTCTAGTCTGTCGCGAAGAACTGCTTCTTCTTGGCATTTGGCTGAAATCGCGTGCTCAATATCACGCTGGCATTCTTCTATTTCAGCTAAACTTGTTCTATCGTCATCGAACGATGCAATAAGGGATTTTAGCACCTTCATGGTTGATCTCGTGTTGCCGTCTTGCTTCAACTCTACCAGTTCATCAGCGGGTAATCTGAACAGCTGATCCATTGAAAATGGCAAAGTGCTTAAGAACGCGGCCATGGGAAAAACTTAGAAGATTCGGGCGCACATTTGCTTCAACTGGTGAAAAGTTGCTAGCCCCTAACTGACGCCAAACGGTTTCGGGCACCTCGAAGTCGCCGTCGACATTTTCCGCACCGCTACGGCAATAGAAAATCTTCGCGGCAGCAGTAAATTTTTGAGCCATATCTTCATTTTCAGGGCAACAAGCGATCAACTCATCAAACGTGAAACTGCCTTGGATATCTGTAACATCTTGAAGAGTAGCCTCCCAAACATCCTCTGAAGCAGGGGTGTCGGCATCTAATATCAGTTTATCCAAATACGAAGAAACGAACGCTTTGTATCGCCCCGCAGCATTGATCTCATCAAACCTAACCAGCTCTGATTTTTCCTGAATGTAGGAGAGGTGGCGATAGTGCACCTTTCCTTTGATTTCTGCTAGTGCCTCCAAGTCGTGGCAGCCCTGTCGCAATGAAATTTTGACTTAGCCTGCTTCGAAGAAGGCTATATTTTTGATAGCAAGTGCTGCGATGCGCTCGTCAGCCACAAGAATGGAAGCTGGGATAGTACATTCGTCATGCAATAGGCATTCTGATTTTATGATAGCTTCAAGGAAGCCCGTTTCCATTTCATTTGAAAAGAAAGGGAACACACTGCTTAGAGTTACCCTGGTTCGCTCTTGACCACTTTTCGCAATATCCAAGATAGGGATGTGGGTGCCACACCTCTAGAAATCAACACATTATACGGGAAAATCAGCATTGAATTTGATGTTGGTGGAATTCGCGGCATCGGTTTGATTAGGCTCAGTGTGGACACGCGGTGGTTGCGGCATCCGAACCTGCACGTTTAGCACTGTTGTCGTTGAGGACGGCCCTCTGCCGCCGTTAGATCGATCGCAGCATTTTGCCCATCAGGTGCCGCAGCTCCCGTTAGGACGGCCCAAACCTGCCGTTCACCACCACCTTAAGATGCTGCTGTGCGGCCCGCCAAAGCGGCCACTCGTGCATCGCGCAGCATTTTGGTAGGCTGAAACGTCGGTATGCGGACAAACCGGACCTTGCCGTTCGCGCGGCCAACGACCGCTTATCAAATATTGCTCCCTTAGCGGAATGTAATTCTCTCAGAACGCTCTTCCGGGTTAGTCACCATCAATCAACTTGATGCAAAAATGACAGGCCCAGCCACCGGCGGAAATCTACGTTTTTGCCTGCGAGAGCCAACCAAGCGTTTCATCTGTCGGCCCACCCGGTTTGTATTCGGCCCCGATGGGCGCGTTCCAATTTGTCTTGTCAATTTCAGCAAAGACGTGGGCGTAATTGATTTCGCCATGGTCTGGCGGGCCGCGATCTGGAACGGACGCAAATTGGATATGCCCGATGAGGGGCCGCAGATCATGCAGGCGGTGCGTGAGATCACCTTCCATAAGTTGGACATGATAGCAGTCGAACATCAGGCGCAGGTTGGTGGCGTCGACGGTGTTGATGATAGTTCTCGCCTGCTCGGTGGTTGTCAGGAAATACCCCGGCGCATCATAGCGATTGAGCGGTTCAATCAAGATTGTGATGTTGTGTTGAGCCGCCTGTGTGCAGGCATAACGAAGGTTTGTAAGAAAGGTTTTATGTGCTGCGTCTCCTGACGCAAAACCGGCCATCACATGGATATTTTCGGCCCTGATCGCGACGGCGTAAGCAAGTGCGTCGTCAATGGCGGCGCGTGCCTCGGTCTCGCGCCCCGGCAAAGCTGACAATCCGTTTTCGCCGCTATTCACGTCACCGCGGCTCGTATTGAGGCCAAGCATCGACATTTCCGTTTCTGTCAAAGCATGTGCGACCGCATCAGACGGTGTCTCGTAAGGCCAATGGCATTCGACCGCATCGAACCCAGCAGCCTTGGCCGCACGGATTGCGTCGGGCAGAGACAGCTCCGACCACAGAAAGCCAAGGTTAGCTGAAAACTTCATACGTCCCATTCCACATCAAATTTGGTCACAAGGGACTGCACTTGCGCGTCAGTCAAACCACGTGGGTTCAGCCCTCGTGTCATCATTGCAAGCCGCGCGGTATCTTCGAGTTCTTCGATCGCATTGCAGGCCGCTTCGACATCCTTGCCCGCTACAACCGGCCCGTGATTGGCCAGCATCACCGCAGAGCGTTTGCCCGCAAGGCCGCGCACTGCCGCGGCCATAGCTGGATCGCCCGGAAGAAAGAATGGCAGCAGCTTCACGCGTCCAAGCTTCATAATCCCGTAGGGAGTAAGGGGCGGCAGGAAATCGTCCTCATTCGCATCCGGTATTAATGACAGCGCCACCGAGTGGCATGAATGCAGATGAACCACGGCACCTGCTGTGCTACGCGTGTCGTAGAACGCGGAATGAAGCGGCATTTCTTTCGTGGGTGCGTCGCCGCCAATCAACTGCCCTGCCTTGTCAAATCGGCTCAGGCGCGCGGGATCAAGGCGGCCAAAGCTGGAGCCCGTCGGCGAGACGAGCAATCCCCCGTCCTCGGTTCTGGCAGAGATATTGCCAGTGCTGCCACCAGTCAGACCACGGTCAAAAATCGATTTGGCCAACAAGCATATCTGTTCTCTAAGGCGGGCCTCGGCGGTCATTCGGGTTCCAGTGCATTTAGCGCGTCATCGAAAAACACCGGTCCGCCAAAGTTGCCTGATTTCAGCGCGAGGGCAATGGGTTTGCCGTCACTTTGGGCAAAGGTCCACGGCACACCAGGCGCAATCTCAAAGCCAACGTCCAATCTGGTCACGCCCAGTGCCTGTGTGACGGCACCCGAGGTTTCACCACCTGCAACCACGATCCGACCCGCCCCGAGATCCCGGGCGGCGACTGCAAAAGCTGCCAAAGCCTGTTCGACGATTTCGCCTGCTTTTGCGCGACCCAATTTGTTTTGCACCTCCGCGACCTGCGAGGGTTCGGCTGTAGCATAGATCAACGGAGCTTGCGTTAAATCTTGCTCGGCAAGCCAAGCTAGCGCGGCGTTTGAGCCATTCAGCGCGAGATCAATCGGATCGAGACGCAAGCTCGGACGCGTCGCAGCATAGCGGGCAACTTGTTGGCGTGTCATTGCGGATGAACTTCCAGAAAGAATGATCGCCTTGTCGGTAGCTGGGCGCATTTGCGCCTGTTTGACACTCTCACTTGATTGTCTCTTCGTGAAAAGCGCAGGCAACGGCATTGCGATTGCGCTGCCGCCTGTCAGCAGCGGCATGTCCTGACACGCCTCGGCGATGGAGAAAAGATCGGCGTCGGCAACGGCATCAACCACGACATGGGCGACGCCGTCGGCCTGCAATTGCGCCAGACGGGCGCGGATCGCATCAGCGCCCTGCGCGACGATAAGCCGATTGACCAAGCCGACGCTCCCCTTCACTTGCGGGGCCAGCAGGCGCATTAGATTGCTATCGCGCATCGGGGTCAGCGGATGGTCTTTCATCGGAGATTCCGCAAGGGGTTGCTCCCCCACGAATAGATTTCCCATGAAGATCGAACGACCATTTTCCGGAAACGCTGGACAGTAGATCGTCTGATGTGTGCCGATGTCGGCCATCAGCGCTTCGGCGACGGGGCCGATGTTGCCCTCTGGTGTTGAATCAAAGGTCGAGCAATACTTCCAAAAGAAGCGAGTAGCACCAGCAGATTTCAGCCACGCCAAAGCTTTGCGGGTCTCAGCAACGGCCTCGTCCATAGGTGCCGTCCGGCACTTCAGCGCGATGACCTCAAACGCCGCCGGATTTGTCGGGGCTTCTTCTGGCACACCGATGCGCAGGCTGACGGGAACACCGCTGCGCGCCAGCAATCCTGCAAGGTCGGTCGCTCCGGTGAAATCGTCGGCAATGCACCCCATCAAGATTGACATATCTTAGACCTCTCCGGGGAGTTTTAGACCCGCGTTGCGCGCGTACACCTTGGCAACAGCGGCATCATCTTCGCCCCCATGCCCCGAGCCAGAGGCCGCCAGAAACTGTTGCAAGGCGGCGGCTGTCAGTGGAGCGCCAAACTTTGCAGACTTCGCGATATCCAGAACAATACCGAGGTCTTTGGGCCAGATGTCAACGCTTGAACGCGGTGTGTAGTCCCCATCCACAATGTGTGGCGCACGGTTTTCCAGCATCCAACTGGTGCCAGCGCATTGGCTGATCACCTCGACAAATTTCGCGGGCGCGACGCCTTGGGTCATGCCAAAGGTCAAGGCCTCGGCCATGGCCGCTATATGCACGCCGGCAAGCAATTGGTTCACGGCTTTCATCGCCGATCCGGACCCTGCCTCATCCCCAAGTCGGAAAACAGTTTCCGCCATTGCATCTAACGCGGGTGCGGCCGCGTCAAAGGTTGCTTGCGTGCCCGATGCCATGATGCTCAGTTTGCCAAGCGCAGCTTTCGCGGCCCCGCCGGAAATCGGGGCATCCAGATAGTGCAGCCCCATTTCAGCACAGCGCGCCGCACAAGTGCGGGCGAATTCAGGAGCTACGGTCGCACAGGCAATAATCGCAGCCCCTTTGCGCAAGTTTTTGGCCCATCCATCCGGACCGAATAGCACGGCCTCTGTTTGCGCAGCATTCAAAACAACGATAACCAGAATGTCACTCGCCGTTGCGGCGTCAACAAGGCTGGCCGCGGTGCCGCCATCGGCGACAAAACGATCCATGGCAGCGGGCGCGATATCAAATCCGTGGACAACATGCCCTGCGCGAACCAGCGACGTCGCCATCCCGTAGCCCATCGACCCCAGACCGACGATAGAAATTGCATTATTTAACATCTTAGTCTTATCCTTGTCGCTGTGCCGACGCTGACCACGCGTCAATGAGTGTATTGGTAAGGTCGTCCGACGCAAAGCAGAGATTGTGCCCCGCTGCAATCATGTGAAATTTTGCATTGCGCAAGGCCTGAGCCATGGCTTGCGCATATTCCTTTGGCGCTTGGTGCCAAAGCCATATAACGCCATTTCCAGACTTTCACGCAACCGCTACGAATACACAATTTGTCCGCTGACCGACGTTTCAACTGACAAATTCTGCAAGATGCACGAACGGCCACGTCGACGAGCCGAACAGCAGCATTTTGATGGGGTGGCCAAAGTCCGCCCTGTGTCGGGGGTTTGCTGCCCGCTTTAATTGCTTCCCGATTCAGGACATTCGCTGCGAAACAGAAAATCGGCAATATGGGCTCTTTGCCGACTTTCGCTGCGACTGCACACAAAATCAACGCGAAATAGGAAGGCGAGTGGCGGCTCAGCGGACAAAGCTGACCTTCCAGTCCGTTGTATCAACAGCCGCTTTTCAGATGACGCACCGTGCTTTTGTTATCGCAACCAGACGGCGGTGCGCAGAGAGAAGTATTGGGTTTCGGCGAGTGGACTGACCGATTTTGACGGGGTATCGACGTCACATGTGCAAGTAACAAAGTATACAGTGGCTAGGAGTGGCGGCGCTTTGAACAGTTAGCAAGGGCTAGCTATCAACACGCATTCAACCTTATAGGTTTTGACAATGGCGTTTTGAAGTAGACTGGCGGACCCGAGATGTTGGAAATCTGGCCCATGCCGAATGGGTTTCTTAGCAAACCGGCCGGGGTCGCTGTCGCACGTGCGACAGCATTTTCGACACTGTCACCAACCTGTTGCAACATCACCGACAATGCGCGCGGCATTTCAAGATCCGCGCCAGCGAGTGTTCCGTCAGCGAGCGTTAGACGGCTGTTCTTTCGATATACCTCGCGCCCGTTGATCGTGAAACTTTCAATGTCGGACCCCGCCGTCGCCATGGCATCGGTCACAAGAAAAATGCGATCAGAATTTGGTTTCGCGGCCAAAGCAACCTGGATCGTTGCTGGATGAACATGGATCGCATCCGCGATCAGCCCTGCGTAAACGTCTTCACGCGCCAGTGTGGCACCGACCAACCCAGGTTCACGATTGCCAAGTTGGCTCATTGCGTTGAACAGATGAGTCACGCATTTCGCACCCGCATCGAATGCGCTGTGACAGATATCGGCATCCGCATCGGTATGGCCAAGCGATACCACGATCCCCGCGTCAGCCATTGCTTTGATCTGGGCGTTTGTCGTGTTTTCGGGAGCCACTGTCACCATGACATTGGCCAGACGGTTTGCGGCATGCAACATCAGTGCGAGGTCTTCGTCAGTCATCGCGCGAATAAGGTGCGGATCATGCGCCCCCTTTCGGGCAACAGATAGATGAGGCCCTTCGAGGTGAATACCGACAACCCCGCTGATATTCTGCACTATTGCATTTTCAACGGCGTCGATTGCCGCGCGGGTGCGGGCGGGCGTGTCGGTGATCAAGGTGGGCAAGATCGCGCATGTGCCTGATGTGGCATGGGCTTGCGCTATTGTCCGCAGGGCGTCTACAGACTGGTCGTCGTTGAACATAACCCCGCCACCGCCATTAACCTGTAGGTCGACAAAGCCCGGTGTGATGATGCCGCCCTCAAGTCGCGTGGTTGGGCAATTTTCTGGCACTTGATCGTTGGTGCAGACGCGCAGATCGCCATTGGCGTGCAAGACTAATGCGTGGTCTTGGTGCATAGTGCGCCCGTCGTGGATGTCTGCTCCGACAAAGGCTTGGGTTATTGCGGTCATACCGTTTCTGTCACTTTCTTAAGGTGGCGCGGTGCGTCTGGATTGATACCGCGCGATGCGGCTGTGCGTTCAACCATCGCATAAAAGCTCGCGATCAAGGTGATTGGGTCTGTCAAAGGGTGACCGGTGCGCACGGCAGGTAAAACATGCGCGGTTTTGACCTGCGTGCTGGTCGCGAAGACCTGCGCGCCTTTGGCGGCTATTTCATCTGCGACACCCGCAAGTGCCCCCTCGGCCGCGTCGCCAGAGGCGAGTGCGATAATGGGAAAGCCGCGATCAACGATGGAAACAGGACCGTGCAGGACCTCTGCTGATGAATAGGACTCGGCATGGATCTGGCAGGTTTCCTTGAACTTCAAAGCCGCTTCGTTCGAGATTGCACATGATGGACCGCGCCCTAGACAAAAGATGGAATTGCGCCCGGCAAGGGCTGCGCGGGCCTCTGGCCAATCGGTGTTGACGGCGTCGTCTAATTTGGCAGGCAGGTCCGCGATTGCAGCAAGCAACGCTTCATCTTGCATCGTTTCAGCCAGCAGCCAGATACCGGCAACGGCTGAATTGACGAATGTTTTGGTAGCAGCCACGCTGATTTCAGGGCCTGCATGCAGGTTCAAAGTGTGGTCGGACACCTGTGCCAGCGGGCTGTCGGGGTCGTTTGTCATAGCAATCGATAGGGCCCCGCCGCTACGCGCCATACGCGCCATTTCGACGATATCGGGGCTCTTGCCAGACTGCGATACGGACAAGCAAACGCTGCCTTTTAGCTTTAATTCGCGCTTGTAGATCGACGCGATGGACGGGCCAATCGATGCGATAGGTGTGCCCATCAACAGCTCGGACGCATACTTGAGGTATGTGGCGACGTGGTCTGACGATCCCCGTGCCACGCTGACCATGAACGCGGGATCGCGGTCACGTATTGCATGGGCTGCGGCACGAATGTCTGCGCGGCCGTTGGCCAAAAGCCGGTCAACGGCTGCCGGAATTTCCAATACTTCGCGGCGCATTTGGGTTTGTGTGTCTGTCACGGAATGATCCTATTCTTTGGCAAGGCGCAGTTCGGCTACAAAATTGTAGGCGTCACCGCGGTAAATGGATTGGGTGAATTCAACAGTGCGGCCATCGGCAAGATACGACGTTCTCTCGATCTGCAGACCTGCCATGCCGGGTGCGATATCCAGCAACTTCGCGTTCTTTTCCTCAAGATTGATTGCCGAGATTTTTTGCAAGGCACGGACAGGGCGCAAGCCCGCTTTGCCCAGAACTTCATAGAGTGATGTTTCGACGGCAAGGGGATTGGGCAAGATGTCTGTGGACAGCGATGCGCGCTCGATCGCCATTGGCTTATTGTCGGCCATTCGTAAGCGGACAATACGTGAAACAGAGGCATCTTGGCTGAGCGCAAGCGCCATGACCTCATCAGGCGATGGCATAAATATGCCCCGCTCGAGCCAGACACTGGTTGAGGCCATGCCGCGCCGCGCCATGTCTTCGCTGAACGACGTCAACCGCGACAGCGATTGTTCGATTTTCAATGCACCGGACGAGACGAATGATCCTGATCCTTGCTTTTGAATAATGACGCCATCGTCCGCAAGTGCCGCGATTGCACGGCGCACAGTGACCCGCGACAAACCCGTAATATGCGCGATTTCGCGTTCGGGAGGCAAAGATCCTCCGGCCTCTAACAGGCCAATATCAACACCTTCGGTGAGCCGTTTGTGAAGTTGGACATAGCGTGGTCCACCGTCAGATTTCAGCCATTTGTCAGGCGTTAGAAATGCAGCGATGGTCATTGCGTTTCCCCTTGCCGTGTCAGATGCGATTTTGCTAGCGCGAACGCCCCATCAAGTGACGTGCCATGCGCGTCAGCGTGGCCAACAATGTAGTTTTGGGGCAGGTATTGCCGGTAATGCGGACCTACGCCGCCCGTCATGCACAGCCGTTCGCCTGGAGTGAAACCCAGCGTTGCTAATGCATGCGTCAGATGGGCTGCGCCCAATTGCATAATGGACTGGCCCCACGGATCACCGGCTTTTGCGTGGGAAATCACATCGCGTGCAAATACCGCAAAGTCACCAGGGGCAGCGGAAGTTGCAAATGCTGCAATGGCGTTCGGGTCGTCGTCGAACTTAAGAAATATGTCCCGCGTGAGTGCCGAGTGTTCGGATAGGCGATCATGGCACAGCAGCAAACGTTCCAATGCCGCGCGGCCAAGCCATGCCCCCGACCCTTGATCGGACACATGAAACCCCCAGCCGCCAACAAAGGCCATGTTATTGGCGTGTCGCAAAGCCGCAATCGTGCCCGTTCCAATTGACAGAAGCGCACCGTCGGCGCCAGCAAGTGCGCCGATCACGGCGGTTGGGCGATCATCTGATACTTTAATACAGCGGTAAGGCAGGGCTGCAGCGATACGCTCGCCATCCTGTTCCGTGAGCACACCTGCAATCCCAATATGCACGGTTGCGTCTGACAACTTTTCTGTTGAAACCTGCGCCTCTTGCGCGGCGGCACCTACAGCATCTGTGATGCTTTTGATCGCGAGCGGTAGATCAGTGGCGGCATTTGCACGCCCCCCTTCACCGCGACCACAAATGCCATGCGCAAGTGTTCCGACAGCGGCACGGCAACCCGTTCCACCCCCATCAACGCCTATAATTAAACTGTGCGATGAATCATTCATAAGATACCTTTATAGCACCTATTTAATTTTTACTATACCAAATTACGACCTGTGCAATGTAATCGCCGTTATTTATTCGCGTTAACCGCAAATATTAACAAAGTGGTAGACAATAGGTATCTAAAAGGTATTAGATAGTCGCAGGGGGAGAATCGTATGCATTTGCCAACAACGGAAACCTTGCTGTCGGGC
>Ga0213861_10004472_pt1 | contig 11405 bp, 9 predicted proteins | sample PICome_4_FD_160110 | JGI IMG/M metagenome (GOLD analysis project Ga0213861, IMG submission 160110) | Coastal seawater microbial communities near Pivers Island, North Carolina, United States - PICO131 | ecosystem: Environmental > Aquatic > Marine > Coastal | place: USA: North Carolina | collected...
TAAATTATGATAAAAAAGATTACTTTTTTTTTGCCACTGTAATTTTATTTTCATGTGACTTTTCTGGACCAATAATCAATGAAATAACTACGAATGAATTTAAACTATTAAATAGTGTAGATAACATTCAACTTATTGATGTTAGAACAATAGAAGAACATAAAAGCGGTTATATTGACGCCTCTTTAAATATAGATTTTTATAAATCTAGTTTTATCGATAGTCTTAATGTTTTAGATAAATCAAAAACTACAGTTGTTTATTGTAAGTCTGGAAATAGAAGTAGAAAATCTGCTTTGATAATGAAATCTTTAGGATTTAAAAGTGTTTATAACCTAAAAGAAGGAATGAATGGTTGGTTAAGTAATCGTTTTGAAATTATTATAGATTCATTAAATTAAGAATTGATTATCTTTTTCATGTATTTTTCATTATTTAAAGCAACCTGAGCAAATTTAATTAAGTTTTTAGCTCTTACAAGATTCTGATCAGGGTAACTAACTTTAAAGTATTTATTTCCATTTAAATGATCAGTTAAAGCTCTCACACCATGCATAAAAGGCATTAACGCTACAGAAAGTGGGAGTAGATCTCTTTCATTTTGTTCAATATTTAATAATGTTGGTTTAAAACCAATGATAAATGAAACAAACATTTTTTTATTGAATTTAATTTTTTTAAGATCTCTTTCTTCTTCGGAAGTTGGATTAACAAGTGTTCTAACGGTATCTCCAAAATCATATAAAATTAAGCCAGGCATAATAGTATCTATATCAATTAAATAAAGCCCTTTTTTATTTTTATCAAACAAGATATTATTTAGTTTTGAGTCATTATGACAAAGTCTCTTATTTAATTTTGAACTATAAATAATTTGAAATTTTTCAGAAAGAGTATTTATTGTATTTATTAGATTTGAAAAGTCCTTTATTTTTTCTTTATTAAGTTTTTTACAAGCATCATTAAATTGCTGAATTCTGGAAGGTAAACTATGAAAATCTTTTAATATATATTTAAACTTACTAAGATTTGTATTTTCAAAAGTTATATGAAAATTTGAAAGTACTTTACCACATTCCAAAGCTATTTCAGGATCTGTAGTATTGTTGAAAGTCTGACTGCCATCTTCATAATTCATTAATCTCCAAAATTCAGAATCATTTATAACTATATAAGGTTTGTTAAATTTCGAATCAACTAATGTTATACCAATGTTCATAGACTTTTTTTGAATAAGATCTATGTTATAAAAAATATCTTTTGGTTTTTTAAAGACTTTAGAATTTATTTTCTGAAGAATATATCTTGGATATGTATCAATGAATATTTTAAAAGTATCATTAATATAACCGGATGAAACCTTTGTAAATGATATTAAATTTCCAGTAATTTCAAAATTAGATAATATTTTATTTAATAAATGTTTATCCATATTTTGATTTTATTATCTCCAGAGAGGGCTTGGGTATTTATTAGATGAAGTATATGACTCCAAGGAGTTTACGGCGTTATCTTTGTCTTCAAAATATGTAACCCCAAACCAATCACTGTTAGATTTAATAGCATTGATTGAAATTAGTCCTTCGTTCATCATCTCTTGTGCTACAAAAGGTAAATAAATCTCATTCTTTTCGAGATTGCTTTCTTTTTCTAAAAATTCTTTGAAATAATTTTCTATATAATCAAAGATATCAGTGTTGCAAATCCAAAAATTCATGGAAACATCATCATTATAATTTAAATTATTTCCAGAATCTTCATCGATTATTTGATTTTTACCTTCATAAATTTTAATATGCTCTTTTATAGAAATAAGTTTGTTGTTATCTACATGACAAATTCCTCTTGAAACTGTGCCAAAATCTGATAACGTTTTACCTAATTTATAAGTCACTAACCCATAAGATTTATCATGACTTATCGTGTTCATATAATTAGCAGCTTGTTGAAATGCTTCTTTACCATAATAGTCATCTGCATTAATTATGACAAAACTAGATTTTATAACATTTCTAGCAGACCAGACAGCATGAGCTGTACCCCATGGTTTTATTCTTTCATGATTAATTTTAGTGTTTTTTGGAAGATCATTAATATCTTGAACAACTACATCGACTTTAATATTATTAGGAATTTTATTCATTAAATAATTAGTCAAAAAGTCCTTATTTTCTTTTTTAGTTACTAACACTATATGTTTAAAGCCATTATTGATTGCGTCATATATACTAAATTCTAATAAAAACTCTCCATTAGGTCCTAATTCATCAAACTGTTTTAATTTTCCGTATCTGCTACCACTACCAGCAGCCATAAGTAATAATGTCATTTATTATTTTTTTTTCAAATATAATACAAAGAATAAATATGTAGAGTGAAACTATATAAATAAAAAAAACCCTCTATTGAGGGTTTTTTTTAATATTAAATAACTAATACTATTTTCCTTTTAAGAATGGAAGTCCAGTTTTAGTATTTTCAATAACTACTTTACCAGCAGGTAAATCACATGCTTCAGGTCTAGAGTCTTTAGCGAAGTAATAAATTGTTTGTTGTCTTCCTCCTTTTAACTCTACATCCTTAGAATGTAAAAAGTAAGTTTTTCCTTTACTGTTTTGGTGTGAATAACCCATGTTTTTTAGTTTTTTAGATTAGTAATACTTAAATATAGTCTTTTTTTTTGTTAAAAAACAACAATTCTCTCTGTAATATTGATAAATTCGATGTTTTTTATGTTTTTTATAGGATTTTATCCTTATCTGTTGTGGAAATTCTAATAAAAAAACTAATTTTTTATTTATCAACAGGTTACTAATAGAGTAAAAAAACTGAGGTGATTATTTAGTCTCTATTGTCTTTTAGGTAACTATTAATTCTAGTAATTGTATTTAATCTAATGTCCTCCCAAAATAGATTTATATCACCAAAATGATAGTTCCTTATAAGTCTCAAGAATAGTCGATTTGGGATATTTTTTGGTAAACTTACCCAAAGCATTCCACTAGTTAATTCAACTTTTATACTTTCTGGATATACTTTCTCATCATAAAAATATAAACCTTTGTGATCAGCTATATCAGATTTACTTTGTCTATCCCATGTTATTGGATTTACAACGACATTATTTTCTTTCCATGAATTATAAGCAGGATCCTTATTTACTCTTGGTTTTTTATTTTTCTTGTAGCTATTCCAATTTACAAAACCTCCTGTTTCTTCAGCATTATACATTGGTTGAATACTATTAAATTCATCATGTTTAATATTAGCACCTATGAGGTAAGCAGCTACTAACTTTTTTTTGAGCGGTTTGTCATCAAAATATTCTTTTAGTATTCTCATTCCATGTCCAGATCCTTGACTATGACCAGCTATGATTATTGGCCTACCATTGTTATAATTTTCTAAGTAATAATCAAATGCTCTTTTTACATCAGCATAGGCTATTTCATAGGCAGGTCTTCCGCCATTGCTTGTGTAAGGCTCAAAAAATGCTCTGTAATGAACTTGTCTGTAAAACGGACTAAAAACCCTTGCTGAGCTAGCCCAAGCAGATGCTTGGTACTTAATAGCTACATTAATAATGTTATCTCTTGTTTCACTGTTAAATGTGTCGGCATTCCAATCTGAATCAGATGTTTCTGTTATTATGGTTGGATATATATAAAAAACATCCACTTTCGATTCCTCATTGTAAAATTCTAACAAGGGACTATTTTTTAGTTCTGGATGAGCGGCCCAAGAATTTAAATTATTATAATTGGGAGCATTTGGCACATCAATATTAGTAAAAGGCTTGGTATCATAAGTAGACTTGCAAGAACTGACTAAAATAAATATAAGTATATATAACGTATTCTTTATATTACTCATAACATTTAATTATTTAGAATTCTAATTACCGGCATGTTTTTTGATATATTTGTAAAAATAATAATAATTAATCATGAAAAATTTATTAACTCTGCTTTTTATATTTTCTTTAACATCTTATTCTCAGAACAATGTTCAACAAGTAGAGGTAGTTAAAACTGATACTCAAATTGAAGAATTTTCTAAGCAAATTGGAACAGAAGAATTCAAGCTTGATTTTTTAGATCTACTAGTTTTTCCTGCACTTTCGGTAGGTTACGAAAAAATAAATGATTCCTCTACTGCTTTTGGAACTACACTTTTTATAAATCTTGGAGGTGAAGATTCAGATTGGAATGATAATCTTGCAATTACACCATATTACAGATTTTATTTTTTACAATCCGAAGATTATGGGGGTTATGGAGTTTTTGCTGAAGTGTTTACTAAGTTTGCATTTGGTGACGCTGAAGTATATAATCTAACCTCATCTACTTACAATGAAGAAAATTACTTCGATATGGCTTTAGGTTTGGCCGTTGGTAGAAAGTGGATTAATAGAAAAGGATTTACTTTAGAAACTTTATTTGGAATTGGCAGAAACTTGTTATTTGACGAAGAATCAGATTCTGGAGACAGATCTGCTGCTAGCGCAAGATTAAATATTTCTATTGGTAAAAGATTTTAAGAAAATAGTTTAATAAACTATATTTGGCAACCATGAATTTAATTCGTCTTTGTTGTTTTTTAATATTCACTCAAATTTATTCTCAAGATATCAGAATAAATGAGTTAGTTGCTTCGAATTCTGTTTTCCAAGATGAAGATGGTGATACACCAGATTGGATTGAATTATATAATTATGGAAGCTCACCTGTTTCACTAATAAATTGGAGTATTTCCGATGAAGAGGATGATAACAATCCTTGGGTTTTTCCAGAGATTATCTTGAACGAAGATGAATATATGTTACTTTGGGCCTCAAATAAAAACAGAGGCCAACTCACTTACCCTAGAACCTTAATAACAGAAGGTGATTTATTTAAATATATTACACCAACATCTTCAGTTTCTAGTAATTGGACCAATATTAATTATAATGATAACTCATGGTCTGAAGGGTTCTCAGGTTTTGGTTATAGTGATGGCGATGACAGTACAAATATTCCATCAGGGACAATTTCAGTATTTATAAGAAAAGATTTTACAATCTCTGATATTAATGATATTGTTAGTTTAGTTCTTGATATAGATTATGACGATGGTTTTGTTGCATATATAAATGGTGTTGAGGTTGCAAGAGCAAATATAAATGGTTCTCCTCCTGCCTATAATGCTACCACCAATACTGATCATGAAGCTCAGATTTACGTTGGAGAATATCCAGAAAGATTTGTTATTGATAATTTTCAAAATATTTTAATTGAAGGAACTAATACTTTAAGTATTCAAGCTCACAATGTTTCAGATACATCATCTGACTTAACGATTATTCCCTTTTTAACAGGGATATTTACTGATGATAATTCACAGGGTGTATTTCCACCAGATGTTCTTCAGTATGCTTCTGAAAATACATCTTTACATACTGACTTTAAATTATCATCTTCTGGAGAAACAATTTATTTAAGAGATAATTCTGGGAATTTAGTCGATTCATTAAATTTTGAAAACTTACAATCTGATGTTTCTATTGGAATCTCAGCTAACTCAAGTGAACTTGTTTATTTTCAAACGAGTACTCCAAATGAAGAAAATGATAATAGTGAATCAGCAGGGATTGTTTCATCTGTAGTTCAGTTTTCTGATGATGGTGGCCCCGTAAATAATACTATTAATTTATCTTTAAGTGGTAATGAAGATGGAGAATATATCCGATACACTTTAGATTCTAGTGAACCGGATTACACTTCTATTTTTTATGATAGTCCTATACAAATTAATTCTACAACTGTAGTTAGAGCTAAAATATTTAAGAATAATTATATTCCTGGTTACTCTGATACTAGATCATATTTTTATAATATAAATCATGAAATTCCATTTGTTTCTATTGTATCAGACCCATATAATCTATTTGATAATGATTATGGTATTTATGAATTAGGAGATGATGCTGATGGTGGATTCCCTTATTTTGGTGCCAATTTTTGGGAAGATTGGGAGAGGCCAGCTCATTTTTCTTTATTTAATCCAGATGGTGAGCTTGAAATTGAATTTAATGCAGGTATAAAAATATTTGGTGCCTATAGTAGAGGAAATGCTCAAAAATCATTTTCTTTTTTTGCTCGTGGCCAATATGGCTTATCTGAATTTGACTACCCATTTTTTTCTGAATTAAATTATTCTAAATTTCAAGCTTTTATTTTAAGAAACTCAGGAAACGATTGGTTAAAAAGTCAAATAAAAGATGCTGCAAATACAAGCCTTATGTATGGTACTGACCTAGAGTATCAAAGTCACCAATCAGTTGCTTCTTATTTGAATGGTGAATATTGGGGTTTGTATAATATTAGAGAAAAAGTAAATGAACATTTTTTAGCATCTAAGGCTAATGTAGATCCAGACGAAATAGATATACTAACTAATAATGCTGAAATTGTCCATGGCACTAATGAAGAATATTTAAACTTAATCAATTTTATTTCAGATAATAGTTTAACTATTCAGGAAAATTATGAATATGTAAAGTCAAAAATAGATATTGATAATTTTATTATTCACAATGTAATTCAAATTTATGGAGATAATAGAGATTGGCCAGGTAACAATATAAAATTTTGGAAAAGTGATGGTGGTAAATGGAGATGGATTTTATACGATACAGATTTTTCATTTGCAGGACAATGGTGGGATTGGAGTGTAAGTAATCATTATTTGGTAAACACATTAGACTTTGTTCTCTCTGGAAATCAAACAACATGGGCAAATGCTCCTTGGGCAACTTTTATGCTTAGAAATTTAATTGAAAACCTAGAGTTTAGAAATAAGTTTGTTAACAGTTATGCCGATGAAATGAATACTCGATTTTTACCTTCTGTTGTTGTTCAGCATTTTAATGATATTTATGAAGTAATTCTTGATGAAGTTCCTGATCATATAGAGAGATGGAATAGTGATGACGATCCATATAATTATTTAGAACTAATGATTAATTTTGCAGTTAACCGACCTGAATATGCTAAAGAGCACATATTAAGTGAACTAGATCTTCCAAATTATCATAAGGTTTCACTTGAGAATTCTACACCTGATTTTGGTTTTATTAGAGTAAATAATAATTTGAAAATTCAAGAACAAGTATGGAATGGAGATTATTTTGAAGAAGTCCCAATAACTTTAAAAGCAGTCCCTGAATTTGGTTATGCATTTTCTCACTGGAGTGGTGCAAATAATTCTTCAGATGAAGAAATTACTTTAGATGTTAATAATGATAAATTTCTAGAGGCACATTTTGTTGAAGATCAAACTCCAACAGATTTAAATATTGTCATTAATGAGATTAATTATAAATCTTCTGATGATTTTAACTCCAATGATTGGATAGAATTATACAACCCAAATTCTTATGCAGTAGATATTTCTAATTGGATTTTTAGTGATGATAATGATGCAAATACTTATGAGTTTCCAGAAAATACAATAATTCAACAAGAATCATATTTAGTAATCGTAAAAGATATTGATGACTTTTCAGATTCATATGCTGAAATTTCAAATTATGTTGGAGAATTTGATTTTGGATTATCTTCATCCTCTGATGCTGTAAGGTTATATAATTCTGAAATGGTAATTCAAGATGAAGTTTACTATACCTCTTCTTTTCCTTGGCCAAACCTAGGAAATGGAGATGGCTATACATTAGAGTTAATATCTCCATCTTTAGATAACAGTTTGCCAGAAAATTGGACTAATTTTAATGAACATGGAAGTCCAAATGAAGTCAATTCACCAACTGCTAACATAAATACCATTGAACAAACTAGCTCAGTCTTGTGGCCTAATCCTGTTGAAAATAGCCTAAATATTACGCTAAATATTAAATATTTAGATAATTACACCATTGATTTATATGATTTAAAAGGAGTGAATCTAAAGGAAATTTTTAGAGGAACTCTTGATTTAGGCGATAGTAACATATTTTATAGCACAGATAATTTATCATCCGGTGTTTATTTGATAAAAATCAGTTCAGATAATGGCATTAATAAAATTATGAAATTTATAAAGAAATAATTTTAGCTATAAAACTCTTTTAAAAGATACGGTTTTTCGTTATAAATTTTAATAATTAATTCTCCAAAAAGCGTATTGGCCCACGCAAACCATGACCTGTTGTAATTTGATTGATCGTCTTTATGAAAAGCTTCATGCATAAACCCAGTTTCATTGTGAGTACTTAATAACATTTTTAGACATTTTTTTATTTCCTCATCATTTGTAGAAGTCATTGCTCTTAAAATTATACCCATAGGCCATATTTTATCTTTTCCTGTATGAGGACTTGCTTGTCCTTCAGCTTCACTTCCTTTGAGAAAATATGGATTGTTCTCGCTGATTAAAAATTTTCTTGTATTTGTATAAATAGGACTATTTTTAAATTCTTCATCTAAATAAGCAAGTGACATTAATGATGGTACATTAGCATCATCCATAAAAAGTTTATTTCCAAAACCATCAACTTCATAAGCATATATTTTTCCAAAATTCAAATGTTCTTGTACTGCATATTTTTTTACTGCATTTTCAATTTCATTTGCAAAATTTTCACATTCTTTGGATAAATTTAAATCAAATCCTTGTTCTTTGTAAATTGAAGCAACTTGCCTTAAGGAAATCATGGCAAAAATATTTGAAGGTATTAAAAAGCCAAATAATGTTGCATCATCAGAGGGTCTAAACATTGAAGCAATTAAGCCAACAGGCTTTAAAGGTCTTCCAGTACCATTAAAGACTGGAGCATCAATCATTTGATTTCCATTTCTTAAAAATCTATAGGGGGAATCTCCATTTTTTCTTTGTTCTACTTTAAATGTTTTAATTATAATTTCAATAGATTTTTTCCATTCTTTATCAAATATTGAATTATCATTAGTTAGTTTATAATATTCATTTGCTAATCTTATTGTATAGCATAAAGAATCTATTTCCCATTTTCTTTCATGTACACCAGGAATTGGATTTGGAATATCACCATTGTATTGAGATACTTTGGTTAAATCTTTGTAAAATGCATTAGCGTATGGATCAGTAAGTATACATTTAACTTGTCTATTTATTAACCCCTTTACTAATTTTTTCAATTTTTTATCTTGATTAATTAGTGGCAAGTATGGCCATACTTGTGCCGTAGAATCTCTAAGCCACATTGCGTCAATATCTCCTGTTATAATAAATGTATCCGGTTTTTTATCAATTATTTCATAATCGACTGTTGTATCCAAAGTATTGGGATAACAATTTTCAAACATCCAGGCGAGTTGTGGATCTGAGATCTCTTTTTTTAGTTTTTGAATTAACTTATCAACTGAGCTACTTCTAAAAGTTCTGTTTTTTGGAATTGGTCTATTACTTAAGAAAACATTTTCTCTGTTTAAATATTCATTACCAAATATATTTGTTGAGTAAGCACCAGCTAATGCTAGCCCAGTATTTAAAATAAAGTTTCTTCTTTTCATAAATTTTTGATTTAAGTAAATTTAAATAAAACTTAAATAAAACTTAAAAAATAATTAAGATTTACTTTTTGTTGTAAATTGCTTTTTAAAATTTTTATTATGAATACAAATATTACCCTTTTAATAACTAGGATTGTATTTTCATTGTCTATGATGACCCATGGATATCCTAAACTTCTAAATTTATTTTCAGACAACCCAAGTTTTGGAAACCCAATTGGTATTGGCGAGATTCCAACATTAATAATTGCTGTTTTAGCAGAGTTTATAGCTCCAATTTTCATTATTATTGGTTTTAGAACTAAAATTTTTACGTTACTACCAATGGCTACTATGATAATTGCTGCATTTGTTGTTCATTTAGATGATCCTTTCAAAAGAAAAGAACTTGCATTATTATATTTAGTTGGTTTTCTTATTATTTTTCTAATGGGTCCAGGTAAGTATTCAATTAATAAAAAATAATCAACATAAAAATTTATTAAAAATCACACTATGAAATATATATATACTCTACTATTATCATTTTTTATCATCGGTTGTTCTAATAACTCTGAACCCATAGATCAATTTGCTGAATTGTCTGACTTAGAATTAATTGAATTAATTAAATCTGCGGAGGATAAACAAGAGATTTCAATTAATGACATGCCTGATATTTCTCAATCATTTATTTCTGAAACTTTTAATTTTGCAATAGTTCAATCGGTTTTTCATGCTCCAAATCTAGGTTATGAGTTAACAATGAGTAGAGGAGGTACTAGAACTCTTATGTCATTATCATCTCTTATTAACGTTTATTTTAATAATGACGGTGAATTTTTGTCTAATGATTTTGATAGTGAATATGAAGAGTGGGATCAGAATATGTGTTTTGATTTAGAATTCCCTATTTCTGTAAATTTATCTGATGGTACTGTTGTGACTATTTCAAATGAAGAGGAACTCTATGAAGGGATTGAAGAATATTATGAAATGGGAGAAGAAGATAATTTACCCGAAATTAATTTTCCAATAAACATTATTTTTTATTATGAAAATGAAAATGGTGTTGAATCTGAAGATTTAGTTGAAATTAGTAATTACGAGGAATTAGAGATGTATTTTGAAATGTGTGAAGATGATGAGGATATTAATGATGATGAAGAAAATTGGTCTGAATTTAATTGTGTAGCTCTTGTTTATCCAATTACAATAGAAAGTCCTGAAGGTGAAAATTTATCATTTGAAAATGAAGATTCATTAAATAACTATATTGAAAGTTGGTATAATAACAACCCTAATAGTAATCAAGTATTTGAATTAGTATTTGTATTTCCATTAACTGTTGGATATTTCTCTGAAACAACAGATCAATTACAGACATTGATAATTTATTCAGAAGAAGAATTGGGAGAATTTCTTGAAGAATATTGTATAGACGACCAAGATGATAATGGGGAAGATGATAATGGTAATGATACCGATTTTGGTGATGGAGAAGATATTTTTTATGATCACACATGTGGTGAGGTAGTATTTCCAATTTCAATCGAAGATCCTAATGGGGTTGTGTTTAACAGTGATAATGAAGAATCGTTATTAGAATACTTAGAACAGTGGTTTGTAGATAATGATTGTAATAATGTTGATTGTGATGATGAATTTGAGATTGTTTATCCAATTTCAATAAACTATGTTTCTGGAAACGATCTAATAACAATGACAATACAATCAGAAGAAATGCTTGAAGAAATAAACGGGCAATATTGTGATGACTAAATTTTAAAACTTTAGATGTCTAACCGTATCTTCGTTGTTAATTATCTGTTTTAATGATTCTATACCTAATTTAAGATGTTTTTTATCAAATAAAGCAGAATTTACATTATCATT
>Ga0213861_10004475_pt1 | contig 11404 bp, 22 predicted proteins | sample PICome_4_FD_160110 | JGI IMG/M metagenome (GOLD analysis project Ga0213861, IMG submission 160110) | Coastal seawater microbial communities near Pivers Island, North Carolina, United States - PICO131 | ecosystem: Environmental > Aquatic > Marine > Coastal | place: USA: North Carolina...
CCAAGATATTGACCTTCGGCAGAAATTGCTGCTTCGTCGAAGTTGACGAGGACAATGTCTTCAATAATCTCTTTTGTTTTAGCCTGCTGTAACGAGTCATAATAAGCGTATTCTATACTTTGTATTATATTAGGGTTAACAATACTTAATGCCGCAAAACCTGCGATAGTAATAAGGACTGTCCACCATTGGGTTAACTGTTTTATCATTAGCGATATTGTTTTACCGTATCTACAAGTTGTCTTACATGTTCCATTGGAGTTATTTTATCAATTCCATGAGCCAAGTTAACAACATACGGTCTGTCTTTCATTTTATCGAGGACAGGTGTAATATCTTCTCCTTTAATTAATCTCTTAACGGAAATACCACCTTGTATTACTTCACCGTTAACTTCATCTACTGGTAAATCATCACTGATATTAATTGCATCAGGATTTACGTATTCAATATAATCGTTTATTTTTAATCCTACTAATCTTGGAAAGGCAATGATACATACATCAGGATAGTGAGCTCGTATCACATCAACAATTTGTTTTGTTGGTTCCATAACGAATGCTTCGAAGTCTCCTTGAGAAATATCACAAGCATGCGAATCAAAGATTTGTACTGTATCGCATCCTGCTTCAATTTGCATTATTAGATGATCTATAATATAAGGTACTAAATTTTGTACCACATCTAATCTTTGTTCTTCGCACATGTACTTACATATTGTATATGGAGCTGCGGCGAATCCAATCAAAGATTTACTGTCATCAAGTTCTTCTCTAACTTTTCGTATTGCTTCGTAAACTGGTTCGCACTTATCTAAAAATTCATCTTGTGTTGTTTCCCAAAATGACTCGTCGTATGGACCTAGCTTTGGACCAGGAACATAATCAAGTTCTTGTCCTAAGGCGTAATTCACAATAAGTATGTCTGAGAATATAATTGCACAATCCATATCAAACTCTTTAATAGGTTGCATTGTAATTTCAGCAGCCTTCCAAGGAGTAAGAGCCATATCTAAAAAGCCATTTGATTTTTCTTTCATTGCCATATATTCTGGCATATATCTTCCGGCTTGTCTCATTAACCATACAGGATATAAATTTACTTCTTTATCTTTAATGGTTCTTTGTAATAATGTTTTCATAATTAACTTAATCTTTTTTGAATGTATTTCACCGCCGCATAAATTGTTAAACCATATACCGCGAATATTGTTAGAGGAACTGCCATGTTTAATATTACACTAATATCTAAAAATAGCAAATCTTTTGTAAAGTCGATGATTGCTTCTGCATCGCCTAAAGGTTGAATCTCTCTCGATGATTCATCATATACCATACCTGCTTCTGAAAGCTGCATATGAAATTCGTTTTCAGGAATACACATCATACCTTCAGGACAACCTTCTTCCCCTGGGTATTTAGTTCCTACTGGATTTCCGTAAATGTCTAATTCCATAATAATTTCATTTTTTTATTGACATCAACTGTCAACTGTGTTATAATAAGTTTATCGACTTTAAAGGTATATTCTATTCTTGAGTTACTGATGTAGAGCAACCACCTACTGTTAAACAATCAACTGATAAAGTATATGTTTGAGTTGTTGTTCCAAATTGTTTTAAAATTAAATCTGTTCCGTATATACCGTCAAGTGTAACATCGGCATTATGTGTTGCGCCGTTACCCTTTTGTCTAATGTATACATCGTTATAAGAATTGTAAATTGTTAGATCTACACTCTTTGCACCATCACTTTGTTGCTTTATTTTAACTTCGTTATTATCACCTGCTAAATGTAAATCAAAGTCATGACCATCAGTTGAAGTTGTTTGGTTTGTTTGTTGAACTGCTAATTGGTTATAGTCACCATACATTGTGATATCCATTTCATGACCACCACCTTCTAAGTCATCATACTCCCAATCTAAATTAGTATCAGAGTCAAGAACATCCCAATCAATTCCTTGGCCTAATTTCATCTGATTACCTGTACCAGTGATTTCATCAAATCGTATTTTATTAGGAAGTGCAGTATGGCTTGTATTTACTTGTACTAAATACATATCTAAACTTGCTGATGAAATAAACGAATTTCCATCTAGCATTAAGATTTGATTCTTATGACCAAATTGATCTACACCTAATTGAAAAGTATCACCAGTTTGTTCTATGTTAATTTCATTGTCTGCAAGAGCTGCAGGAGCTAATATCAACATACCAAATATTGCACCAGCTAAAAATGAATGAGCTAAATCTTTTGCTGTCCAAATCTGAGGGCCGACTTGTTTTCTAAATATTGCCCAAGCTTTTTCTTCATGTTTACTTCTTTGTTTCATAATTTTATTTATCCACCCTGTCGTAAATCTATTATTGTGTCTTCACCGCCGTTTAAAAATATAGTACCTTCATACCCACTTACACTTGTTCGTATTGTTGCTCTTGCGTTAATACTTAGTATGATTTGTATTGTTTCATTTACAGAACGATATAATACTATCTTGCCATCCTGTTCGTAAACATTATATTGCGAATCTAAATTTAAACCAAAATCTGCACCTTTTAGTTCTGCTCCTAAAGATGTTTGTGATATTGCACTATCGTCAAGTCTTGCTGCTGTTGCTACTAATGCTTCAACCACATTTAATACATCAGTTAAGAAATCAACATTTAAGTAATCAATGTCAAGCTCTGTGAACTCTAAAGCGTCATCTTCTAAATAATCAATATCTAATCCATCAAACTCTAAAAAGTCAATATCAAGTAATCCTTGATCTGAATCTAAATCGTTTGCCACTTGTTCCTCTATTGCTTCTTTCACTTCTTGTGGTGGTGATACGATAAACATATTGTCTATCATACTAGCTGTTATACCAATCATTGTGATTTGTCTTGTAGGTGGACTATCCATTGAAGAAACCATTGTAGCAGCATACGCTTCATTAAGTACAATTTCTCCACCATCATTAAAGACTGTAATTGAACCTGATGGGTTTCCAAATTCGTCAGGCAATAATATAACGAGAGATCTTCCGAGTTCATCTATCGTTGTTGTAAAATCTGTTCCGCGAACTGCAATTGACGCAGTGGGAGTTTGAATGTCAATGTTATTTTTATTGACCATTCCTAATCGACCTGAAGCAAAGCGTGCTGTGCCTAATGCCATACGCATTGTCATTTTTGATTTGCTTGGGTCAGGATCGTAGTATACTTTATCTATGTATACTTTTGTATGCTCTGTAAGTGAGAGTTCAGCTTTATCTAAAAACTCAATAAGCATACGGCCGTTTGATGTTTCGGCAGTATCGTTTATTTCAATTGGCGGAGTGCTTGAGAGACTGATGCTATTACCAGCCTCTCTTACAATCTGTCCACTACCAGTCGACTCTACTATTTCCCCTATTTGGCTTGATATAACTTCAAGAGGCAAAGCTATAGTGAAACCAAATAAAAGAAACTTAACTGTCGTTGGCGTTATCTTTCTGATTAATTTGAATAGTTGCATTATCAGAATCCACATCCAAAGTGATGATACCATTACAAGTAGTTATACCTTGAGGGCATGTTCCACTTAGCTGATTGATATCTATGTCAGCAGAGTCACCAACCAATGTTAAATTGATTTCTTGTTCTCCACCGTCTTTCTGCATTGTGTTGATGTCGTTTGAACCACCTGTGATATCCACGTTCCAAACTGCATCGTCCACATCTATATCAACATCAAAGATATTGCTAGATCCGATTAATGTTAAATCCATATCTAATCTTTCTGCGCTTGCGTTATAACCTTGGTCAAAGTCCATAGTGTTTGAATCTCCAGTAATATCTACATCCATTGTTGTAGTATCTGAAGAACCAACGTATCCTATGTTCCAATCCCAAACATTACTATCTCCTGTGAAAAGAAGATTGTATGTTGAGCTATCTGCGTCAAGAGGTCCGTATAATAAATTCTCGTTACCAATTTGGTCAACATTAATAGTTAACGAAGAACCGACAATGGTCATTGGTGAAGAACTAGAACTAAAGTCATTTAGTCCAATCTTATTACCATAACCGTATTGGTCAACGTATAATGTTAATGTATCACCAGTTTGGTCGATATTAATTTCATTATCGTCCGTTGCTGCTGCAAATGCATTGAAAGAAAATAAACATAACAAAGATAGGCCTATTATTTTATGTTTCATATTTTTCCCTTTATTGTTTAATCGCATGTTTATCGTTTGTCCCATTATGATCTCTCTGATGGGGGTGACGATGATTTTCTACGATTGTCCAAAACCCTCTATCGTGGCCTTGGTATACCATTTCTAGCACGGCAGCCTCAATAGCTGTTCGTACTGCGTATGTCACTGACTCATTGTTACCAACTCCGTCCTCATATTCAATCAATTGTGTTCCTTGTTCTACAAAGCGGAAGACGTCTCCACCAGCTCCGTAACTCAGAATTGACTTCTTAGTCTGGACATTCAATAATATTTCACCTGTCAATACGCTAACTGCACGGACAGACACAGTGACTTGATCCTGTCGGTATTGATTACTAAAACCTATACCCAGTGTCCTTGCTCCCCTGCCCCCAGTTTTTATATTACTATCATAACCAACTATTCCGCCTTCTATTATCATTCCTGCGAATAGAAGGGGTCCAACACCTGGAGATTTTTCATTTAGCTTCTTAGCTGCTTCGTCTCTCGCAGATCTTATAATTTGTCTTTCTCTAACAAGAGCATCAATCCCTTGTCTTTCTACTACTCTAAACCATTTACCATTACCTGCTGTTTTTAGAGCATCTATTAATAATTCTGTTCCGCCTTGTGTAACTGCTGTACTAAAACTTTGACCTGTGACAGAATCTTTTCTTTGTCCTGTTTTATCTTCGAATCTATATACTGCAACTACAGGCATGTTTGTAGCAGGTGGTAGATTCAATAATTCTATAAATGAAGGAAGCTTAACTACAACTGGCTTTTCAGCGCAAATTAATCCTTTACCAAAAAACTTTCTTGTTCCTTGATATGCTTTATCACCAATATACTTTTCATCTTTCCAATCGTCCCACTTACCGTTCTCATAAGAACACTCGCCTGGATCTTCACTCCAAACTGGAATTTGCGAAAAAGAAGCGCATCCTGACAAAAACAGTAATAAACTAACCGCCGTCAGAACCCGTATCATCGGAACCTCCAAAGTTACCGCTACCTATCGGTATTTCAATTACCGTTGAAGTTCCATCTTCCCCAATAATTGTCATCTTAATAAATTCTGTACCATCATCATTTGTAATGACTTCATAAGTTACAGTTGATCCTTCTAAAACAAAAGAACCAAATCTAACTGGATTGTCATTACTAAACATATTATCAACTAACTGTTTTGATAGCTGAGCATATATACGTGATTCTAGGTTTCGTATAAACTTAGCTAGTGTTGTATTCGATGCTTCACGTTCTGCAGCTCTTTGTGCTGCTTCCATCGCATCTTTAATTGCCTTCTTTCTACCGTGTTCCTGATTCTCAACGGTAAGGTAATGTGCTCCTGTTCCAATCCCACTAAAGGATGGATTTTTAAAACCATGTACTATAGGTTCAGCAAAAGCAACCTGGGCAATAAAAAATAATACAATTAATAGTATGCCTAACATTGTTCCATTAATCTTCATCTTTTCCTCGCTTTTTCATTTCTTCATTTTCTTTATATTTTAATACAACATCAACTTTCTGTTGTAAACGAATTAAATCTTGGTCAAGCATTCTCATGCGGTCAATAAGTTTAATTAAAGCCATGTGTTGCTTGTCAATTTCTGGCTGTAACTTTTCGTTTACAAACTTCCAAACAAAGTATACGAAATATCCAAGACCTACTACCATGACAGCAGGGAATCCATATTCATTAACTAAACTCGCAATGTCCATTATCTTTCAATCTCTTCTATTTTATACTTGCTACTATAATTATAATAATCGCCTTTTATCCAACCCATTAAATGTGCGGTTAAGAAACTTCCAACAATTACCAAAACAACCGCAAGTCCTTTCCAGGTGTCAGGATCGCTCCAATCACTACCTGCTGAAACCTTCTTCCAAGTTTTACCGTTTATATTGGTTACACCTTTGGCCACTTTAGTCCCTTCTTACGTCTACTTTTCCATCCTCTACAAAGTTTTCAGCTCTCGCAACTCTTTCAATATCTGGGTTTAAACCTAACGCACTCGAAACAAGAAGATCAATCTTGATCATCTCATTCGACATTGTTCTTGCTCTATTCTCTAAGGACTCGGCAAACATAGTCAACGTGCTAATGTTATCCACAACACCTTCAAAAATTTGCTTTATAATAATAAAAATAAAGAATCCCATAGAAAGAGCTCCAGCAATAGGTAATCCTACGTCTGAAATTAGCTTGAATATTTCTTCCATACCGTTATTTATACAGATAAGGTTGCGATATTGAAAACATTAGAGTCATATATCATCTCTCTAACAAAGGTATATAAGTCAATTGTACAAATCTATGGCAGTATTACTCGTCCTCTAGAGGTCATTCTGGTCGTTATAAAAACTACGATCTATATAACAAAAAGTTCTAACCAGAGTGAAAAAAGTTGTTGACATTATGAGAGAATCCTGCCATAATATACATTCAATAATTGAAACAGAGATGGAAAACATGACTTTAGAAACAATCCTAATTGAAAACATCAATACCTTCCGTGGTTCGCGACCTGCTGGTTTCGATCTTGTTGAATACGAAAAGGGTACAGATCCTATGGATGGATTTGTTCTTTACGGATTTGACGAAATTGGTATGATGGTTCCTCCGTCAAAAGCTGCTCACGCTTTCGTTAGTACAGGACTATAATGATGATTGAAGTCGAAGTAAAAAACATTGACCAAAAGATCTCTGCTCTGCAGGAAGCTCAAAACGCAATGCTAACATTGAATAAGCATTTAGGCAAGGAGTACTACTCAGGAGATATCTTAAGTATGATTTCAGAGCTTAAGGTAGATCTTGCTGAAATTCGTAGTGAAAAAAGTTTAACTTTTTAAGAAATAACTATTGACATCATAAAGAAACTATGGTATAATGGTTGTATAAATTAAATTAATCAGGAAATAAATTATGAAATTATCTAAAAGTGAAATGACTAAATTGGAAACTTTAATCAACAAAGCTGAAGGTACTGATGTATCAGTTATCATTCAGATGATTAAGGCAAAGCAAAGGAACGATCAGTTTAAAGCTGCTAGGTCTTTTGAAGTTGGTCAAACAGTTTCCTTTACTACAAGGATCGGTGAAAAGATCGTTGGTGAGGTTATGAAAGTCAATACCAAGAACATCAAGGTAAAGACATCTCAAGGTAACTGGAACGTTACTGCTTCGTTACTGTCAGCTGCTTAAAGAATTAGTCTATCGTCTACTCGACGCGTCTCCACGGAGAGCACCATACTGAGTAGACGATAGGCTTCTTTATTACTGCCGCGGTGGTGAAATTGGTAAACACAAGGGACTTAAAATCCCTCGGCTTAACGGCCTTGTCGGTTCAAGTCCGACTCGCGGTACCATATTTTTAGAGAAAGGAAAGTAAATGAGTAATGTAATTCAATTCCCAATGGATCGTATTCGGTTAAGTCCTACTGGTGAAGACTTCTTTCTAGATCATGTTATCAGAACCGAACAGCAGTTTATTGACCTAGAGGAAGAGACCGAACGAATGCTTGAGCAAGCAAAGGCTATCGAAGCACAATCAAAACTTATTCTTGAAATGATAAAGGCCAAAGATGATTAATAACCCAGCTTTAGAAAAGCCGTATATCCAATTGATATGCAATCCATACGAAGATAAAAGTTCAACTAATACACGAATCACCATTGACGTAATGGAAAAAGATTTGAGCAAAGATGATATGATTGAAGTATTAGAAACTTTTATGAAATCAATGGGATATCATTTTAATCAAGGCGAACACTTAGGCATTGAATATGAAGGTTGACTATTGACATTTGGTTTAACTTTTGTTATAATATACACTATGAATATTTTTATTTTAGACAACGATCCAATAAAAGCAGCTCAATCTCAGTGCGACAAGCATGTCGTCAAAATGATTATTGAGTCTGCTCAAATGTTATCGACCGTTCATCGTATGTTGGACGGCAAAATGGAACGTAGGCCTTCAAAGTCTGGTTCTATGCTAAAGTATTATTACCTTGAAGACGGTCGCGAAGATACACTCTACAAAGCCTGTCATCATAATCATCCATCCACGGTTTGGACGAGAGAATCAAAAGCCAACTATGATTGGCACTATAAACACTTTGTTGCGTTATGTGATGAATATACTTATCGTTACGGTAAGATCCACATGACAGATACTAAATTAAGACAAGCATTAAAACAAGTTCCAATTAATATACCTGATATAGGACCAACTAAATTTAAGTTAGCAATGAGTTCTAATCCTGAGTGTATATTTGAAGACGCCGTTAAATCGTATCGTGCTTTTTATCATACCAAAGAAGAAAGATTTAATTTGGTATGGACGAAAAGAATGATTCCTGACTGGTGGCAAGGTCAGAGATTAGCTTAGTTATAATTATAGTAAATAAAGGAGAAGTGTATGGTTAATATAGCAGTACAATTATTAGAGGATGCTGATAATAGGGCAATAGATAAGCGAGAGTTATTACAAGCTTGTCTTGAAAGTATGTCTGAAGATCAGATTTATGAAATGGCAATCCTTCATGGATTCATTGGAGAACCTGAAATAGAAAAGGATCTTTGTTTTGAGAGCTCTACACAAGAACGTATCATTGATGCTGTACTTGCTAGGCATGGTGAATAATGTACGTTGAGCAGTGGATGTTTTGGGTAACAGCTATTGTCTTTACAGCATCAGGATATTACTTTGCATCAAATCATTTCGTATATCAGGATGTAAAAAGAATTACACAAAATGTAATTGATACTTTAACGGCTGAAGGATTTTTATACACGGAGTTTGACGACCGCGGCGAAGAGCAGCTTGTTAGACATCCTTTCCATGATACACACTTAGAGGAAGAGCAAGATGATACCAGAAGTAGCTGAAATAAAAACAAACTATAATGTACCGTACACACCTCCGATTATCGAGTATAGTCAACAGACGGTTAAGACAGTCATTAAAGTAAATGGTGAATTTCAACAAGAGACAGTATATACATATGATAAGTATGGTCGTTTAGTTACGACTGCAGTACAAAGTCATATGATCGGCGAGATATGATTACTGACTTTACACTTTTTAACGTTTCTATTATTAATCCATCCACAATGGAAAAAATTGACCAAGGTGAGATGAGATATAAACATGCAAAAGATTTTCTTAATAAAATGGATAAGCAAGGAATACCTGTAATTGTTGAAGCAATCAACGATTCTGATGTAGCAGATTTCATATTATCAAATAATTAAACTTTTTTCATAAAAACTATTGACATTAGTAAAGAACTATAGTATAATAATCGTATATTGAGGGAAACACCCCAACTCGCAAGAGAAAGTAGATTCGCGATCTACAAGCAGTTGAGATACCCCGAGGTCATAAAGGCTGTCCTTATCAGACAGAGGCCAAGGAACAAAAGGTGGACAACCCATACGGCAGCTTGAGGAAGGCCGCTCAGGAAATGAGATAATATGGTGGGATAGAACAAATCAATATAGGTGGTACTAAACCCCAACCGCACATGAAGAAACTCTATATGTGGTAGTGATTTAGATATCCGCAATGTGAAAGAGATAGATTAGTCCGCAAGGCTAATGACACAGCTCGGCAGAGCAGGATCTTTCTTCCTTGGACCTGAGAGTATGCTTAAGTGTTACCCAGGACTCTGAAGTTAACGAATAACATGTAAGGCCGACGTTGGGTACCACCGCACTAATTTTTCAGTTTAAGGCTGTTTGACTACGAATCTCAAAGACTCACTATTTAACTCTTTTAGAGATCAAGTCAAACAGCCTTTCTTATAAGGAACAGATTATGATACCATGGATAGGAACTCGAAGATCAAAATTGGCTCGAGCCTACACCGACAAAGCACAGCAGCTTGTCCCAGGTAATATAGTTCTTATTGATTCTCAAGCAGATTTAAATCCTACTACATCAATTGAAGAGATGGGTGGTAAAGGTGTCTTTTGTAAAGAGATAGAACAAGCTCTTATTGATAGAGAAATAGATATTGCAGTTCATGCATTTAAAGATCTTACAAGAGACAACGATGAACTGCTCGAGATATCATGTGTATTAGAAAGAAACGATTTCAGAGATTGCTTAATTGGTAATAATGTTAATCCTAGAACAATAGGTACATCAAGTCCACGCAGAATAGCTCAGCTACAGGACCTCTATCCTCATTCTCAGATCATTCCAATACGCGGCAATATAGATACTCGTATCGCGAAACAAGAGAATGGAGAGTACGACGCGATCGTATTAGCAAAAGCTGGTGTTGACGAATTGAGATACGACCATAAAGTATCAAGAGTATTTGGAACCGCTGAAATGTTGCCTGCACCTGGCCAAGGTGTAATTGCTTTACAGACTCGCAAACCTACAAATCAAAAAGACACAGACATTACTGTTATGACTGCATCAAGAAATCATTGGGATACTTGGTATTGTGTTATGGCAGAAAAGTATATGTTGGCTGCAGTAGATGGAGATTGCCAAACTCCTATAGGATGTCTTTCATATATAGAAAGTGATAACATAAGAATGATAGCAAAGAATTTTGAAACAGATAAGATAGCAATTGAGAATGGCCCTATCAAAGAATACAAGGAACTAGGACATAAACTTGGTTCACAATTAATATGAAACCACTAACGAAACAAATCCATAAAGAAACTTCATTTCAGATCGCAACCGGATTAGCGATTAATTACCCTTTAAACCTCTTTTTGCTGTATATCTATATAGAACGGTTTGGTATTACTGATCCTATCACGTTAGGGACTCTGGTCACTCTAGTAATGACTATTGTTGCTTATACACGTATCTTTTTGATCCGATCATACTTCTCTAAAAAATAATTCATTTTATTCTCATAAAACTATTGACATTCATTGTGAGATAGATTATAATTGTTGTATAAATTAAATTAAAGGAGAAGATATGAGTTGTGAATGGAATGAAATTGTGTTGGAACAATTAAAAGAAGAAGGTGAATCACTGGGTCTCGAAGGAGAACAGTTGGAACACTTTGTTGATGAACAGTTTGAACAGAGGGCAGGTTAATGTTAGATTTAAGTTATATAGAAGTTAATGCAGATACCTGTAAATATAAGAAAGACGGTTTAACATATACCGCTATCATCAAGGAAGTAACTCCTTATCATTTATCAGTAAAGCCAATTAGTGCTG
>Ga0213861_10004480_pt1 | contig 11397 bp, 4 predicted proteins | sample PICome_4_FD_160110 | JGI IMG/M metagenome (GOLD analysis project Ga0213861, IMG submission 160110) | Coastal seawater microbial communities near Pivers Island, North Carolina, United States - PICO131 | ecosystem: Environmental > Aquatic > Marine > Coastal | place: USA: North Carolina | collected...
GTCACACGCGCTGCTTCGTCAGCTAGGATGGCTAAGCGGTCAGCTTTAGCCATGACTTTTTCCCATCCTTTTTGCCCACGAGACAACTGCAACGCTACTGTGCGCATGTCATCCACAGTGCCGTTAAATACATGCCCACCAATAATGCCTTGCTCTTGAAGTTTCTTAATGGCTGGCTGCTCGCCCGTCCAAGACTTCTTCAAGTTACCCAACACACCGATAACAGGCTTGACGTCCGCGCCTGTGGCAATCCAGCCATACAACGAGTCCTTGAGGGCGATACGCGCTGCGTACGCAGGGTTTCTGGTAACGGCTTTGCGTAACAGGTTTGCAGGGCCTTGCATAAACTTAATAGCCAAGGGCAGTTCAAGCGACATGCCCGACATACCCTTAACAATCAGATCCGCAGGGATGTCACCAAATAGTTGCTCAGACTGGCGCGCCTTGACTGCAAGCTCGGCTTTCGCTTTGTATTTAGGAGAAGCAGTTAGTCCTTTGGCGCGCATCTCTGCGAGCTCCGTTTCCAGCTTTAGGTAGTTGCCAGACGTGTTAAGCACCGCGTGTTTCTTTTCGCCATTGTCGTAAAAGCGAATGACATTTGGCGAGGCTGGGCCGTCTCCGTCACGAAGTTCCGCGATACCTAATGTGCGCAGGGTGTACGCGGTGTTCTTCGTCGCAATGTTATTAAGTGACATCTCGGTCAACAGATACGTGTTTTGCAGTGCGCCTGTTTCAAAACTAACGATCGCGCTGTCACCGCCAACAAGCTCGCGCAAGTACGGCTGGCTCTTGATGTCACCAACTTTTACGTTGTGCTCCATGTCCCAAATCTCGCCGTTGCGCTCGCGGTAATAAGGAACGTAGTCGCCACGCTTAAAGTCCGCAGCCTGCTGCTTGGTTATACGCCCAGTATCCACCATAAGGTCGATCATACCGTCGTTGTATTCGCGGTACATCTTACGAGCGTTCTGGAAATTAACGTTGCCACGTCCCACATCAAGCAATCGTTGCGCCTCATCCATGCCGATTTTGCCAGACAGATCCAACTTCCGCATACCCGCGGCTAACCCGCCTTTGTCAGACGATGCGCGCTCAACGGCTAGGTAGGTGCCAAAAGCGTCAAGGGTAAAGCGCTCATTACCAAACTGTTTAGACGCTTTGCCAACCTCTTGCAGAACGCTTTTAAGGCTCGCGCCTCCTGCGTTTTTGTACTGAAACGTGCCTTCCTTATCGTTCTTCCGTAGTCGCACAGCGCCGTTCGTTACCACGTTAGCCACCATGTTACTGCGCTGATCGGCAATGCGGTTGAAGTACTGCATCTGCACGCCTTCGAGGGAGTCTTTGAACCCTGTTCTGGCAATAAAGTCTAGCCCAGCAAAGCGGTCTTGGAAGCGGTGCATAAACTGCATGCCCATAGTTGTTGCTTTAACGCCGTCATAGAACTTCTTTTCTTTCGGCACAATCTTAGATATGGCGTTCACAATACGTGGGTCAAAGCCGGGGTTCGGCGCAGACTGGCTACGGAACACGACACTGCCGTTAATATCTCTGTGTGCAGGCAACTCGCTTTTGTTGTAAGTGCGCAGAGCTTTGCGAATGATGTTGTAGATGTCAGCGTCAGAGACCTTAGCCAATTCAGCCATGCCTGAGCGGCGCATCCAGTCACGGAACGCACCAACAATTTCTTTGTACCAACGGTTAAGCTTCTGTTTTAGCTTTTCTGTAACGCGTTTCTCAGCGGTGTAGGCTAAGAGTTCTCGAGCCGCATTTATCTCCATGTCTTTTAGAGCGCGGTCGATCTGAGCTTTGGGCGCGCCATTGTCAGTCATTTCTTTAATACGCAACGCCATGTCCGCCATAGAGCCACGGAAGTTTTCGGTAATGCCTAACTCCTTAGCGATACCGTACGCTCCTTCTGGCATGGCTTCAATACGCTTACTGAGCTTGCTAATACCTTCAGGCCCTAGCACGCGCTCGACGGCTACGTGCCCAATCAGTTCGTGGGCGTAGGTAGCTTGAAGATCTAACGCGTCCATGTGGTTGTTGCGAATAATGAACACATCGCCGTCACGCGTAACTAAGCCGCGTACAGAGCGAGAAAAGTCTGAGCCTTCTACTACGTTAAAGTCTCTTTTTAGATCCGCCTTAGCTTTTGCGGACAGCTCAGAAAAATCACCGACAGACACAAACTTAATGTTGGAAGGGATGCTCTTTTCTAGCTTGGCGCCCAAAGCCGAAGCCTCAGCCGGGTCAATCTTAGCGTCTTCTCCGTCGTTAATAGCGCGCAGTACTGTACCGCCCGGGGTCTCGTAGTCGTCGATATTCCTCCAATCAACCCCTTTTTCTTTAAAATACGTTTCAATTTCTCCGAAGACTTTTGGCACTTTAACAAAACCCTGCGGGACTGCTTCGTCTTTTATAGAACCTACTTTAAGGGGGCGCTTTCGCTCTTCTCTGCCGGGCTTATCCCCCTGAAACACGAGTGCTCTTTCAACGCCGGCACCCACGTCTTTTAGTTCCGCAAGCTGCGTTTTAATTACGCCTTCTCTGTCTAACAGCTTATTAATACGGGTTTGTGCGTTCTCTTTGGCTTTATCTGTCTTAAGTAAATCAGCGTACGCCTGCTCGGCTTTAATCTTTTTGCGAACCGCGTCGAGTTCTTTTTTTAAACGGGATTCTTTTTTAAGCGCTTTCGCTAGTGCGAGCTTGCCTTCGCCTCTTTCGGCTCTTTCTTTACGTAAGGCTAATTGCTCGGCAACGTCTCGCTGAGCGCGTTTCTGCGCTTCGCGCAGTTCTTCTTTGCTTTTTGGTTCGACTTTTCTAGTTCTCTTTTGAAGCACGCGGTCTTGTGCGCCGGGTGCTTGGAAAACAGTTTCTTCTATAGTACGAATTGTTTTTGGGCGCTCTGCGCCGGCTTCAAGCCTAGCTTGCTCAGCGGCTCTGTCTGATTTGTTTTGAGCATCCCGTTGTTCTTTAATAGCGGCTTCGGCGGCACCAATTCGAGCGCGTGACTCACGCATGTCGGCTTCTAGTTTTCTAGCGGCAGGAGACGCTTTTTGCATTTTTGCGTAGCGCTGCTCCATTCCTTTAAGAACGGCTTGCTCAAACTTAAGATCCGCGCCAAGAAGCGCGTTGGCTTTTTTATGGAGCCCGTCAATCTCACGCATCCTAGCGTTTGCGTTGTCGTCTACTTTTTTAAGGGCTTGTGCAAACTGCTCAACTTCTTTACGCGCACTGTTTATTTTGTCTTGCGGCTGCTTTTCTTTTACGGCTTTGTTTAAAACGCCAGTAGCTTCGTCAAGGGACTTCTGTACACGCGAACGTGTGTTCCACAATTGAGCGGCGTTGTTTCTAAGATTAGATGCCAGTATCGAAGCGTTCTGCGCCTCTTTAACAAACTCCCGTTGCTTCTCCAACGAGGCTACTAAGTTAGCATCAATCTTTGGGCTACGATTAGAAAGAGGAGCTTTCAGCCTATCTAGCTGTTTGTTTGCGTTCGCAATGTCTGTGCGGAGCTTTTGTACGGCGTCAGAGCGCAAGTACCGCATAAAGTTTTCAGGAGTAGCACGTACGGCAGCAAGCTGAAGGGGTGGTTGTTTTGTTTCTTCCCTGAGTTTCCGTATCTCGGGGGCTTCTTCGCCAAACAACTGTTGTTGACGGCCTTCACCGGGAATACCAGACAGTTCATCTCGCGCCGCAGCAGCAGGGGCTTCTTCTTCACGCAGTCGCGCTTCCGCAAGACGAGCATCTTCGTCGCTTAAAGCTTTTACTTGGCGCTCTAACAAACGAACTTTTTCTGGATTCGGATCTTTTTTAGCGCGCTCACGACGTAAGGCTTCTAGTGCATCTTGATCTTGTGTAAGCCGAAAACCTTCCTCACGTTGGCGAAGAGGGGCTCCTTTCAAATACTTTTGCTTTAGCTGCGCAAGCTGGCGCTCAACAGGGCTTAACCCTCCTTTACCCAGTTCCAAAGCTTTTAGATTGTTTTGCCCGATCACAGCCTCTAAACGACCGCGCACATCCATAGCTAAGCGAACGGCTTCAGTGTTAGTAAGGGGTTGCTGTTTTTGTGAACGACGAAACGCGTTTACTTCTCGCACTGCTGCATCTGTGTACGCAGCAACGGCTTGTTGCGTTTGATTAGCCAACGTCTCGCGGGTCGAAGCGGCGGCTTCTATGTTCTGCGCCCCTTGCCCTAGCACGCTACCTGTCTGTAAATCCTCGAGATTAGAGCGCACAACTTCTACGGCTTGGCGCTGATCCGTTAACGCCCTGTCTCTAAGAATCTCAGGACGTGACACACCGCCTTCACTAATAAGTTCTGCTAACCTGTTACGCAAACGCGGGATCGGGCGCAAGTCGCCTGATTCAACAACTTCTTGCATCGTGCGCTTAAGTCGGTCTATCTTCTCTTGATTCTTAAGGATGTCGCTTTGAGAACGGTCATCAGAAGTTCTTGCGTACTGCGTAGCGTTGTTTTGCGAAGCGCGTTGCAGAATTTCATCCATGCGCGCAACTAGGTTTTCATCAGAGGTTTTTTGTAATACCTCCGGCATTGCGTCCATTTCGTCTTGCAAACGCTGCGCAGCATCATCACTGACATCTTTGGCGCGTTCGGACATCAACCTAAAGTCTTCAGTCTGCGAGGCCAGTTCCTCTCCTACACGGGCGCGCCCCTCTGCGGCTTCCCGATCAGCGCGAGCAAACAAATCATCCGGTTGTGCGGCTTGTTGAACTTGATTTAACTCTTGCTCAAGCTCACGCACTTTAGGCACTAACGCAGCTACCTTATCTGTATCGCCTTCTGCCGCGGCCTTTTGTAATTCTTTAACGCGAGAGTTCAGTTGCTTTTGGGTCGCACTAGCCGACTTTGGCGCACCGCCAGCTTGTTGTAGCTGTTCGGAAGTTGCTTTTAACTCTGCTTGTAGCGTTCTCGCCTGTCCTGTCAGTGCCTCCAGTGCGCCAAAATCTCTGGCTTCAGCCGCTTGGTTAATGCGTGTACGTAAGTCGTCTAGTCCGGTACGTAGCACGCCTTCTTTCTGCGTAAGCTCAAAACGATTAAACGCGGGTTCGGCTGTAGGGACTTCTACGTCTCGCGCTTGTGGAGGGCCAGTAACTTCTCCGCCCATTTCCTCTGGGCTAAACAACGCGCCACGCTGTGCAAGCTCTGCCTGCTGCGCTGCTGCGGTTTCTTCTTCAATTCGTTTGAGGGCGTCTTGCTGTTCACGCTGTGCGCCAGCGGCTTCGACTTGGCGCCTTTGTCCACGGCCTCTAAACCCACCGATGGGTAAACCAAACAACGGGGCAACAGCACCCGCCGCTAACGCCTGTTCAAGATACGCATCGAGTGCTTCGTCGTCTGTTAGTTCTTGTCCTGCGGCGCCACGTTTAAGAGCCTCAACGCCAGTAACTACAGAAGCACCCGCCGCACCCGCAACAGCCGTTTCTTTAACGATGTTCGATAAGGTGCCGCTAAGCTCCTTCATGCCTTCTTCTTTGGCTAGCTTGCCCGCAAGCACCCGCTCGGCTACGTCATCCGACTTCGATTTAAAAATACGTTGCGCCGCTTTAGGCAAAACACCCACACCGGGCAAGCCAAATCCATATAAAACAGCCTGTGGAATAGCAAACGCTGTAGCACGCCCTACGTCAACCGGCTGGCCTTCTTGCTCCATACGCTGAATAGTGTCGCCAATAGCAGAAGGAAATTCTGCAAGAGCAGTTGCTGCTCCAGTCAAAGCAAACGTACCTAACGCGCCTAGACCTAATTTAGGTGCCAAAGGAATAGCAGCAGCGCCAACAGCCAACGGCGCAACAAAACCACCAGCAAGCTCTCCGGCAGGCTCAGATACAAACTGTCTAAACGCCGCGCCTGCGCCGGGTAGGATACCTTCTTCAAACGCTTTCGTAACGTCTTCTTGAGTTGTAGGAACAAACGAGGGATCAGCGCGCTCTCGCGCTTCTCTAGCTTTAGCCGACTGAGTTAAGGACTCAATGTCAAACAACTCACCCACACCGCGCATTCCGGCTGTCGTGAACTGCGAAAGATTAGACCCAAACGCAGAACCAAACCCCTGTCTTTCTGCCCGCTCTTCGTCAGACATCTGTGGGGTTGTGGCTTGCTTTAAAAAAACAAGACCTTCGTCTGAAAGCGCTGAAAAGTTGTTACCTTTTAACGCACGAAGGTCGTTGTCGGAGAGTTTGCTAAGATCCATTACTAGTTCCCAAAGCGTTTGTTAAACTCCGCGTCCACTGATGCTTGTAAGTTAGCAGGGAGGCCTGATGAACTCATCATACCACCGCCAGTCACCGTGGCGGCGAGTTGCGCTATCTGCTGTACTTCGTTTTGTAAGACCTGCTGTTGTTGCTCGGGCGTCATTTTATTGTATTCGCTTGCAAAAACAGGGTTCTTTAATTTTTCGGTAATCCGCTTATTGGCTTCCGTAAAAATTGTTTTTGCGTCTATGCCTTTTCCTAAAGACTTAGCTGCCAGCGCACCTGCGGCAATTGCTTTATCTGCGGCTAATTTTTCATAACGGAACGCCATTTCTCGATCGCCTAGTTCAGCGGCTTCTTGCGCTTTGGCAATATCAAGCTTAAATGCTTTGGCATCGTTGCGTAGCTTGTTAGCCTCTCGCTTGTTAGACACAAGCATTGGTAGCGCTTTCTGCGTGCCCTCGCCCAAGCCCGTTGCCAAGGTAGGAGAAGTCAGTAAGCTAGCGCCCAACTGCATAAGAAAATCACCCTGCGCTTGCTCTTTTTGCTGAGCTAAGCTTGTTTCAAGGTCTGCGTCTGAACCTTCAAACTGCGCAAACCTATCGGGCACTGCCTCACTTTCTGCTGGCGCGGGGGCAGTCACAGGGGCAGTCACAGGGGCAGTTCGTCTCTCTGCACCGGTCGTGTCTTCAGCTTTTACAGGAACGGGCTCTGTCATGCTGGGCGCTGTCGCCATATCATCTTCTGGGCTAGCGGTTGCAGGTGCGTCTCCTTCTGCTTCTGCCTGTCGAATCATGTCGTAGTAAGGAGTCATGCTCGAGGACATATCTGGCAGCGTAGTGTCTGTAAACGGAATACGCGCCCCAGAAAGCATATTTCCTAAACCCCTTATTGGCGATCCAATAACATCACCCGCTGCCGCAAAAGGCTTAAGAAGGTTTAGGCGATCTTGCTCTCCAGCAGTCAAACCGCCATTATCAAACGCCACGATGCCACCACCAGCCATGCCATCCATCTGTGCCAAGTTAGGAGCGGGCAGTGCGCCGATGCCTTGTTCTTCAGGCATAGCGCTCATCTGTGGGGGCGGTGCGGCTTCGGCAGCCATCTGTTCTCTAATGCTAGGCTGCTGTGCTTGCTGTTGAGCTTGTGATCCCTGCATAGCCGTGCGCAATTGCTTACGCCCCATGGCTTCTGTCATGGCAACAAACTGTGGTACGTCCATACTACGTCCAGACAAAATATCGGCTAGCTGCGCGTCGCTAAGCTTTCTAGCCAACGACATCATCTCTTCCATGTTTTGTCGAGGCACGCCTACCGAAGTGCTCTGAGGCTTACTAAGCGCACCAATACCCGCGTTCATTTCGTTCATGCTAGCTCCTAGCTAAATGCTTTGTATGCGCCCAAAGCGCCAAGACCAAGACCCAAAGCCTGCTGCCCCATAGGCGCGGGCGTAGAGTACGCTGACTGCACTTGCTGAGAAAGCGGCAACCCACTATACATGCCTTGCATAAACGCCAACTGTTGATATGGATACTGCTGTTGGGTTAAGTAGTTTTGATAGTCAACATCCAACGCTTGCTGTTGTAAACCTCTTTGAGCAGCGCCTGCGTTTGCCATGTCTCTGGTAATCTGTGTCTCTTGCCCAAACTGCGTCTGGCCTAACTGCCCTAACGTGCCCGCAGCTTGCCCAGCAGCACCAAGACCAGCGATACCGTACTGACCAGCACTAGTGGCCTGCCCAACGCCTTGTAGACCGGCTTGAGCGCCTGTAATACCCGCTTGCTGTCCTTGAATACCTGTCTGAGCGCCAGATAACCCTAGCTGACCGCCAGAGATCTGCTGACCGACACCGCGCAGACCCGCCTCGGCTCCTTGGATACCTTGAGCCGTACCAGCCAAACCAAGTTGACCCGCAGCTAAGCGCTGCCCAGTACCTTGAAGCCCAAGCCCCGCACCTTGCATACCTTTACCAAACAAGTCGCCCGCTTGACCAAGCCCTGCAAGACCTGCCTGAGCACCTTGAATTCCCTGACCAGTGCCTTGCATACCGGCTTGAAGACCTTGATAGCCCGCTTGAAGCCCCTGAATTCCCAGCCCTGCGCCGAACTGCTGAGCTTGTTGCGCCTGCTCAAAACCACGTTGTGAGCCTTCAGCCTGAATTCGACCGAGTTGAGTACCTAGGTTACGTTGTCTTTCAGCTTCTAGAATCGCAGACCGGCTACCACCGAACGCACCTTGTTGAGTGGCTTGTGACTGAATGCCTTGCTGTTCAATCTCTGACTGACGGCGCGCCTCTTGTGACTGCACATCAACCACGTTCTGCATATACGGCGACATATAGGCGCGCATTGCCTCTGGGGACGTTGCCTGTTGTGCGTATTGTGCACCTGCACCGAAGCCTTGCTGTGCCTGTTGTACACCGATGCCGCCAATACCTGCGCCTTGAGCGCCAAACTGAGCGCCCTGCGCACCGTACATCTGAGCCTCGGGAGCCAACCCAGCGGCGGACGTACCAAACCCTGCGCCCATCTGACCATACAAATCAGCCTGACCCTCTGCCGCACGTTGTGCTTGAGCCGCTAAATCTGCACCGCTAGCACCGAACTGTGCACCTTGAGCGCCGTACCCTAGAGCTTGGGCTTGAGCCAACTGAGACGCTCTTTGCGCCTGTTGAGCGCCCGCGGCACCGTATTGTGAGGCAGCAGCGCCATAGCCAGCACCAGCACCGCCGTAACCTAACGCAGTCTGTTGTAGCCCCGCGGCGGTTTGTTGCGTTCCAAGACCGGCTTGCCCCACACGAGACGCAATATTAGACGCGTCTGTAATCTGACCCGCCGTTTGTTGTCCTGCTGTGTTTTGAAAAGCTTGCGCTTCCATAGGGCTAAACGTAGCCAACCGCTGTCCACCGTAAGGCTGGAAAGGGTTCTTGTTAATATCTGTTAACGCAGCCGCTTGACCGAGCGTCGATTCAACGTATGGTCGGGCGTATTCAGGGATGTTAGTCTGCGTTACTGTTGAATCAGTAGGCATACTGGGAGAACCTTTTCCCATTTTAAGCTCCTAGTCCCGCGTCAGCCGCAGGTAACTGAAATGTTTGCCATAACGGTTTGTGTCCGTCACTCTTAAATATTTTTGTCCATCCTAGACGCGCTGTCGCTTCAATACCATCACACTGCGTGTCATACGCAAAACGTTGCAACAACGTAAGCATCGGGTCTTTCCACTGATCTAACTGATCGCCCCCACAAAACGTCATTACAAGATATTTTTTACGAGGGTAGTGCGCAAAGTTTGTTACAACAGCGGCTTTAATCTTCTCTTCGTCAAACGCAATCCACAATGTGTAGTCGTATTCTTTAACGCAAGCGTAAATATCATCTATCGTATAGCGACCGTGGGTGTACTGCGCCGCACCGTCTAGGTAATCTTTAACGCTTTCCCACACCGCGTCTACATGGTCGTTAGGAACCATAGAGCAGATCATGCTGGTAGCGCCTTAGTAGATTTGCTGTTAACCGCCACTTTTCCTTTACCGACGGTCTTGTTGCGAGCTTTTTGAACACGATCCATCATAGCGTATAGCTGACGAGCGCCGGCTTCTGTGCTGCCGTTACCCAACTCCGAAACAATCCTAGCTGGAACGACAAACTCGCCATCAGCAAGTCTAGCGGGCTGATTGCCTTCAATAGTAGCAGGAATGGTATCGCTAACGCCGTCACCCGGGCCGCGCAGTAAGCGCCCGCCATCAGAGTAAGAGCCTAGGTTATACATACCACCGTTTGCCATACGGATAACGCCTCCGTTAGCCGCGCCTTGGTTATCAAAACCGCCCCCCGCATAAGGATCAAACTCGGCATTGGTGTTGTTATTGTTGCGCATGCGCTCCATTTCTTCCTTCAGCTTCTCGAACTCGGACGCAGTAGGCTCCATCTGGGTAAACCGTTGCGTAGCCGCATCGTACGAATAGCCCCCAACCGACGGTGTCTTAGCTGCGTCCGCAGCCGCGGCTGCGCGTGCTTCTTGCGCTTGTTTAAACGCCGCTCCAGCTTGAGGATCGTAAACGCCTTGATTGGGTAGCGCTGACCGAAAGGCACCCGGTGCTTGGGTTTGAAGGTACTCTTGTCTTGCGCGTTGCATAAGTTCTTGGTTGTACGCGCCAACTGCTGGATCTACTGGACGTTGCTGTCGAGTGTAGGGGCCTTGAATTTGCGCGATACCGCCCTCTGCGTACCCGTATTCGCTCACTGGAGTAACAGCGCCGGGGGTGTAAGTTTGTGTGTAGTAAGACTGCCCGGGCATGCCAAAATTAGGGTTAACTGCTTGAGAGTATTCGTACTCACGAATATTACCTTCGGCCTCGGTTCCGGGCTGCTCGGCCTCCCCACTATATCCCGCAGCTAGCATAGGTGCTGCCGCCATACCAATATTAGTTAAGTTGTTAGACAAAAACGCCCCGGGAGCTTTGGCTACTTGACCTAAACCCGCAGAAAACGATTGCCCTGCCGAAGGCATCAGTGAAGCGCCGGCACCAGTGCCCCCTATACCCGCAGCGCTAGACATGCCAGAAGGCGGTAAAAGAGTTGCTGCTTGCGTCGCCGAACTCGCCCCAGTAGCAGCCATTGCGTTTGCGCCTGCGGCAACAGGAGCCCCTGCGGCAGAAATAGCCCCTCCTAACCCAGCACCACCAGCAGCACCTAAACCAGCCATTAGGCCTTTTTCAATATTCCCTGTAGCTAAAGCAGTGCCACCACCGACTAAGCCAGCCGCCATCAACGGGCCGACTCCGGGGATAAAGCTTAAACCAACCCCCAGCACCGTAGGTAGAATAGCCTCTAAAAAGTTGGCTTCTACCAGTCCCGTTTTGGGATTGACTGTTAATGATCCGCCATTAGCTTTAGCAAGCGCCTGTAGACCACCAACTTCGCTTGGGGTCATGTGTACTAACAAAGAGTCGCCATTGCGACCTTCGGATTGAAGCTTTTGAGCTAATGACTGGATACTCATGTTTTTCTACCTCGGGGGGTTATTCAATCGTAACATTTTAGGCGTGTAGTCACAAGAATAAGATGTTTGATAGGGATTCTTAGTGGGCATATCTACGCCCTACCTAAAAAGGCAATACTTCCTGACGCGGACGGGGTTGCTGGTCGAACGTAAGGAGTGGTTTGTGCGGCTTCGGCT
>Ga0213861_10004481_pt1 | contig 11397 bp, 10 predicted proteins | sample PICome_4_FD_160110 | JGI IMG/M metagenome (GOLD analysis project Ga0213861, IMG submission 160110) | Coastal seawater microbial communities near Pivers Island, North Carolina, United States - PICO131 | ecosystem: Environmental > Aquatic > Marine > Coastal | place: USA: North Carolina...
GTCCTTTCGGGGATTTCGCAGACCTTGGAGGATACGGGCCTGCAACCCGTTGTCGGTGTGACCGATTATTTACCTGAAAAAGAAGAGAAAGTCTTGTTCGAGATGCTGTCCTGGCGGCCGTCTGGAGTGATCATTGCAGGGCTTGAGCATTCCGAAGCCTCGCGTGCGATGCTCCGGCAGGCCGATATTCCTGTGGTCGAAATTATGGATGTCGACGGGCAGCCGGTTGATTGCGCGGTCGGCATTTCACATCGACGCGCGGGGCGCAAAATGGCGGAGGCCATTATCGCGGCCGGCTATCGCCGCATCGGCTTTATGGGCACAAAGATGCCGCTCGACCACCGCGCCAGAAAGCGGTTCGAAGGATTCACGCGAACGCTAGCCAAGGCAGGGATCGAAATTGCGGATCAGGAGTTTTACTCAGGCGGGTCCGCTTTGGCGAAAGGACGTGAAATGACCGCGGCCATGCTTGAGCGCACCCCCGATTTGGACTTCTTATATTACTCGAATGACATGATCGGTGCTGGTGGCCTCCTGTATCTCCTGGAGCAAAATATCGATGTGCCCAACCGGATCGGACTGGCCGGTTTTAACGGCGTTGAATTGCTGGACGGTTTGCCGCGCCAATTGGCAACAATGGATGCATGCCGCCACGAGATCGGGGTCAAAGCCGCCCAAATCGTTGCGGCCCGCAACAAGGGTGATTTAAGCAGCGTAGATCAAATCATTGAACTAAGCCCAAAGCTCTCGTTTGGGGATACGCTCCGCCGGCCTTAAGCTGCTGCGCAATAACCCCTTCTTTGAGCATTGAAATCGGCATCGGCCTTGCGTGCAGATACCCTTGGACGCAAGGACACCCCAATTCTTTGCAGGGTGCCTTCCTCCAAATCTGTTTCGACACCCTCGGCCAAAACCTTGATCCAGAGCCTTTCGGCGACGGAGATGATGGCGCCAGTGATCACTTGCTGCTCTTCATCCAAGTTAAGGTCTCGCGCGAGGCTCCGGTCAGTTTTGATCCGTGACACTGCGAATTTGCGCAAAGTTGAAATCGCGGCATGACCCGTTCCGAAGCCATCGAGCGCGACCAAAAATCCGTGTTGCATCAACCGATGCACGTTTTCAGCAATGACATCGGAGCGTTCATCCAGAAGCGCGGATTCAAGCAATTTGATCTTAAGGCACTCGGGTGTAATGCCGTATTTATCCAGATAATCCAGCAATCTATTGAGGATATTCCGGTCACGCAGTTGCGGCCTCGACGTATTGTTGCTGGGTCGAAACTCTTGATGTAGCAATCGAAGGCCGCGTCCTCGTTCGCCGCAACCATGTCCGCCTGTGCAACCTACGCCGAAGCAACCGGCACGAATTTCAGATTCAGATCGTCAAGGCTGCATTCTTCGAGTGACACTGTGGGGTCGCGGGTCAGGTCAGTGCCCGCGCCCATATCGACATATGCCCAAGTTAGCAAACGCAGCACGTTTTCGCGGGCGCCCATGTGCTCTCCGGCGTCCATCTCGGCTTTGACCTCGCAGGCGATGCGCCACGCCTCGTCACGCTTCATCTTGGGAAACTGGCCGATCTTCACCTGACGCGACTTTTACGCCGCGCCGTCCCGCTGTGAAACATACCAAGCTTTCAAGAACACGTTACGGCGAAGTTGGTTCGGCACCAATCGAATATGTAGATAGCATACTGTTTTTATTGAGTATTTTGGCGAACATCGTATGCAGCTGGATTAAGCCGCTGCCATTCGTAATGATGGGGCCGGAGGTTCGTGTCCTATCAGCGGCCCCACTGCCTTGGGTCCAACTGTGTTGGACTTGCTGACAAAGGCAGGATAGGTCTGTTCGTGAAAACAAATCTGGTGATGTGCTGTGTCCGGCCACACCAATCAACATTAACCAAGATGTCAGCTAATGTTTAATCGCCATTTTGACCCGTTCAATCTTCTTATTGATCCGGAGACCAAGACAATATTTGTCTTAAACCCGAAGGTCATGACGACTTTTGTGCGCACCGTGTTGCGTGCTGGGTTTGCGGAATTTCGGGGTGGGGTTGATATGTCAAACAATCGCTATCGATTGCTGAGCCAAGCGCGCAATTTTCCGCTGCATCCGCTTTCGACATATGCGCGGTTATGCTTCACGCAGGATGATTATGACGTCTTTTCGATGGTCAGAAACCCCTTTTCACGGACAATTTCGGCTTGGAAGAACAAATTCTATGATCCGCATGTGCAAGGTGGAGGGAAGGCCGCTGCCTACCCCCTGTCGATGCGCAAAGGCGAGTTGCGCAGCTTTCGCCGTTTCGCGCGGGCGCATGGCCTTGAGGGGGCCGAAGAGGGCACTCTTGTCCCTTTTTCGACCTTCATGGCGCGTATCGAGGCCCAAAAGGAAGGCCGTCGAAACCATCACTGGGATACCCAATCGAGCGTCATTCAAGGCCATCACTTCGCGTTCACGCGCATCTTTCGCATGGAAGACGAGCGTAAAGCCTGCCTGTTGACCCTGTTTTCGCGGCTTGGTTTCGACCATGACTGGATTCAGTCGCGGTTGGCCCGTCCCGAGAACAAGAGCTCTTCACCGTCGCATATCGGTTATGATGCGGCTACGGCTGCCCAGGCCCGCAAAATCTTTGCTCCCGACTTTGATGCCTTTGGCTATAGTCTGGAGCTGCCGCCCAAACTCGCGCAATCGACCTGAATTCCGGCAAATCACCGCATCACGAAAGGATTCGCCATTGGCGTGTCCGATGTGTTGATCCACGTGGTTTTTGTCCGTGTGTAATCGTTGATCGCGTCGATTCCCGCCTCGCGCCCGTAACCCGACTGGTTGTAGCCTCCAAAGGGGGCGATGGGCGAGATGGCGCGATAGGTGTTTACCCAGCAGATGCCTGCCTTGAGCCGTGCCGAAACGCGGTGCGCCCGCGCGAGGTTTTGCGTAAAAACCCCTGATCCAAGTCCGAAAGGGGTGCTATTGGCCAAGGCGATTGCCTCCTCTTCGGTGTCAAAGGGCAAAAGCGACATAACGGGGCCGAACATCTCGACCTTGAGCGTTTCGGTGTCGGTGCTTTCACATTGCACGAGGGTGGGGGCCATGTAGTTGCCAGCCTTTTCGAGCGGAGCACCGCCAAAGTGGATCGTGGCACCTTGGCCCCGTGCGGTGGCGAGCGCGCCGACAATCTTGTTCACCTGCGCGCTGGTGCAAAGCGGGCCGAGATGGGTGCTGGCGTCCAGTGGGTCGCCGACGACGATCCCCGCCGACTTTTCCGCAATTTTGGCGATAAGCGCTTCGAGAATGGGGCGGTGAATTAGCCCGCGTGACCCGGCGACGCAGCTTTGCCCTGACGCGCCGAAATTCCCCGCGATCAGACCGTTCGCGGCCCCCTCCAAATCAGCATCCTCAAACACAAGGATCGGGGATTTACCGCCGAGTTCGAGCGACGTTACCGCGAAATTCTCTGCCGAATTGCGCACGACATGCTTTGCAGTTTCCGGCCCGCCCGTGAAGGCGATCCTGTCCACATCGGGGTGCCTGGTCAGCGGAATAGCACAGTTCTCGGCATCGCCCGTAATCACCGAGACAACCCCCGCTGGAAAGCCCGCCTGTTCGATCAATCGCGCAAATGCAAGCATTGGCGCAGGCGCGATCTCAGAGGCCTTGAGCACGACGGCACAGCCCGCGGCCAAGGCTGGCCCCAGCTTTGTGGCTGTCAGGAACATCTGGGCGTTCCACGGCACGATTGCCACGACAACCCCGATCGGTTCGCGCCGCGTAAAGACATGCATGTCGGGCTTGTCGATTGGCAGGACGGCGCCTTCGATCTTGTCGGCTAAACCTGCGTAATAGCGGTAATAGTCACCGACATAGCGGGTCTGGCTCGCCGTTTCAGCGAGGAGTTTTCCACTGTCTGTCGTCTCCAGTCGCCCAAGCTCTTCGGCGTTTTGTTCGATCAGGTCGGCCAAACGGTAAAGCAGTTTCCCGCGTTGCGTTTGGGTCATATCGCGCCAAACAGGATCACCCAGAACCCGCTTTGCCGCGGCAATGGCGCGGTCCACATCCTCGGGCGCGGCGCAGGCGAATGTGGCCCAATCCTGCCCCGTCGCGGGGTTTTGCGTGGCCATGACTTGCCCCGCCTGACCCTCTGTCCAAGCGCCGTCGATAAAGAGTTGGTAATGCGGTTTCTCGGTCATTGTGATCCTCATGTGAATGCTGGCATGACGTCATTGATGAACCGCGCAAGGCTATCGCGTTTGCGCGCAAAGCTCATGCCGCTGTCGATCCAGAATGAATATTCATCGTAACCCATATCTTCATAGCGTTTGATTTGGTCGATGACCTCTTGCGTGGTGCCGATGGTCAAATCCCGTTTCATATTTGCAGGCGACATCATGTCGTTGGCGGCCATTTCGGCCTCTGTCAGGGTTTCGATCAGGCCTTGGCTGACGGGCCGCTTGTTTTGGAACCATGCGCCAAAATAGCAGTAAAACTGTGACAGCTCTTTGGCGGCCAGATCAACGTCATCCGCATCCGCGCCTACATAGGTGTGATGCAAGAGCATGATCTTCGGGCGCGGCCCCGCATAGGCGCTGCAAGCCTCGTTGAATTTGCTCATGAGGCTCTCGATCTCCGGGATCCCCTGCCAAAGCGGGGTGACTTGAATGTTGAACCCGTTTTCAACGCCGAAGCTGTGGCTGTTGATGTCGCGCGCAGCGATCCAGATCGGAGGGCCTCCCGCTTGCACAGGTTTAGGCGCAGAGGTCGTGGCGGGGAATTGATAGAACGTGCCTTCATGCGCGCAATCTCCAGCCCAGAGTTGTCGCAAGAGCGGCGCGCTTTCCCGCATCCGCTGTCCTGCGTCCCACGCATCCATGCCTGGCATCAACCGCTCGTATTCGTAGGAATAGGCCCCTCGCGCGATGCCAAGCTCGATCCGTCCATCGGTAATCAGATCGGCGGCGGCGGCCTCGCCTGCGAGCGTAATCGGGTGCCAGAACGGGGCGATGACCGTGCCTGTCCCGAGCCGCAAATTCTTGGTGTGATAGCTGAGGTCCACAAGGCTGATAAATGGATTGGGTGCAATCGTGAAATCCATGCCGTGATGTTCACCCGTCCAGATGGCTCGCATCCCACCCTCGTCGGCCATCTTGGCCAGCGCGATAAGTTCCTCTCGCAAGGTCCGATGATCTTGGTCGGGACCGATCCGCTCCATATGTGCGAAAAGTGAGAAATCCATGGGCTAGGTCCTTTCCGTGTGGCCGTGAATGGCGCCTGTTTCGGTGTCTCCGAGGTACAGCGCAAAATTGCGAGTGCGTGATTCCAAGGCGAAGCGCGTCATCATCCGCTCAATCGCAGGGGTGGTGTAGGTTTGTTCCGCGAGCGCCGACACAGGCACGGCGATGATGTCTTCCGAGGCGGTATCAAGCCTGCCCGTCGCCAAAAAGTAGGTGTGGTGCTCGCGGCTTTTGGTGCCCTCAAAGACGGAATAGGCCTGTCCGAGCGTGGCAGTGATCCCCTTTTGCGCCAGCGTATCGCGCAAATCGCTGATCAACCGCCCGCGATCCGAATGTGTGCACTGCGGCGGGCGCAAACCCTGAGGGGTCTTGACCAAAAGCACGGTGTCGCCGTCTTCGATAATCGCACCACAAATCGCGGTTCCTTGTGTTTCGTCAAATGCGGCACGCTCAAGGCCAAGGCTAAAGTATTGCCCGCCGACATAGCCCAGCCCCGCGCCGCCCGAATGGGTAAAGGCGTCAACATGGCCGAGCAGGATCGTGTGATCACCCGCCGCCACGGTCTCTTTCGTGGTGCACGAAAACTGGGCGCAGGCGCCGTCAATGAGCGGGACCCCGTTCAGATCAAGGTGATGCGGAACGCGCGCGAAGCGGTCTCCCTTAAAGCTGGCGAATGTATTCGAGATCGGCTCTTGTCCCTCAGCGAGAACATTGACCGCAAAATGCGAGCACCCGACAAAGGTGTCATAACTGGACAAAAACTTGCCGGGACAGACCAGAACCAGCGGCGGGTCGAGCGAGACAGAGGTGAAAGAATTCGCCGTGAATCCGACAGGCGTTCCGTCTGGGCGCAAGGCCGTGACCACAGTGACGCCAGTCATGAAGCTGCCAAAGGCATCGCGTAGCGCACGTAGATCAATGTTGGTCATTGGCGGGCCTCTTGGGTAAAGCGATCCAATATCGCGTTGACCTCTGTTGCATGTGTCATCGGCATCATATGGGCGGCTCCTGCGAGGGTTATGCTTTGCCCGAGAGGGGCCTGCGCGGCCATCTGATCTGACATGGCGGGGGTGGAGTTCGGCTCTTGCGCGCCGGTAAGAAATAACGCGGGGCAACTGATCGCATTGAGCGCCGCATCCCTCGGTCCGTCTTCACGCGCAAAAATGCGGTAAGCGTCGCGGTATCCGGCGGGATCAACCGTCCGTAGCCAGTGCTCGCAAGCGGTGCGCGCAGACGTGGTATCGTTTCCAAACCAGCGATCGAGCGTCGGGGTCGGATCAGCGACGGTGGTGCCGTCCAGCGAATTGGCGCGTGCCGCGACCGCGTGTTTTGCCGCCTGCGAGCGCCGGTATATCCCGTTGAGAGCGGCGACACCGCGCAGTTTTTCGGGCATGCGCGCGGCCATATCCAAGGCGATCATCGCTCCGAAAGAGTGACCGATTACCAGCGCAGGCTCTGAGATGATCCCCGCAATGGCGTCGGAATAATCCGCGAGCGTCGGGGTGCCGCCGAGGCGTGCGCTTTCGCCATGTCCAGGCATATCGACCGCGCGGACGCGGTGAGATTTTGCCAAGACATCAATCTGCGCACCCCATGCTTCTGCACGAAGACCCACACCATGTATCAACAGCACGAGTGGGCCGGAACCAGTCTCTATAAAGGCCAAATCACCGGATTTAGACCGCAGCCGGGTTGTCCAGGTCATGGCCCAAATCCTTCAGGTCTTGATATCTGTCACCGATCCGATGATGCGGACGCCCACCGGTCGCAGCCCCGAGCACAACGACGATTTCATCGTCGCGCGGGGCATCAGGAATCGCGAATTGAATGGTCAAATAATGCGACCTGCGGCCCGCGTCATTCTTGTCCATCAGCGGCACCATGATGGGCGCATTTGCCCCGCCGCGCGTGTTGCTGAAGGCAAGATAGGATTTTGCACCGACGGCCTCGCGGTAGTGATTGCCAAAGCGAAGCGTGTGGATCAGCGCAGAGGCATGCTCGATCTCGCCATCAAGCCCAACGACAGCGGCCTTGCCATAAGCCTCGATTGCATCACCGGACCCTGCAAGGGCGATCATGCGAGCCGTCATCATTTCGCCAAGAATAGGGCCATAAGCCTGAATTTCCGGCTTGAGATCTTCGACAAATCGCCCTGCCCAAGGGTTGCGCAAAACGGCGGCCACCGCAAAAAGCCGCCAAGGCCGCTCGGCAGCACGAAATCCTTCGATCAGGACCTCCTCGTCATAGGTCACAATTTTTCTAATCTCTGGATGCATGGTCGTGGTCCCTTATTTGCGCCCGCCATTCTTTGACGAGGGGGCGCAATTTGACAAATGATCGATTAACGGGCTTAGGTATTAGAAACGCTAATGACAGGCTTGATCATGGTAAAAGCACTTCCGCCACTCGCATGGTTTCGCGCATTTGAAGCGGCGGCGCGACATTTGAGCTTCACGGCAGCCGCCGAAGAGGTGGGCATGACCCAGTCCGCGGTCAGCCAGCACGTCAAAGCACTTGAGCAGTCTCTGGGCGTTGCGCTGTTTACACGGCGGGCGCGCGGTGTGGCTCTGACGGATGAGGGGCGCAAGCTCTTGCCCCAAGTGGGCGCCGCATTGGAAACACTTGCGGCTGCGGCCCGTTCTTTTGAAACGGGTCCGGCGGCAAACCAGCTTACGATCGCGACCTCTGTGAGCGTGGCGCAATGGTTGATCGCGCCCTATCTCGCCGAGTTTACGGCACAAAACCCCAAGGTCCGTTTGCGGTTTCTCAGTACGATTTGGCCCGATGATTTCTTATCGATACGGGCGGATGTCGAGATCCCATTCGGATCGCAAAAGCAGGTCGGGCGGGATGCAATACTACTGGAGCCAAACGGGCTTATCGCGCTGAAATCACCGCAATTGGTCGGGGATTTGGCCGCGTTGCCTTTGATCGAATCCGTGGGCACATCCGATGGTTGGAAGCGATGCCGCGACGTGGTCGGGGGCGAGCTTCAGCCACAGATTTTTGTGGATTCGTTTGGTGCCGCCCTCAATTTTGCGGCGCAAGGCAACGGCGTGGCGCTGGTGAGTGAGTTGCTGGGGCGTCACGCCTTGGCCAGCGGTGCCTTGGTGCGCGCCCATGATGCGGTGTTCCCGTCGAAAGAGGGGTATTACCTGCGGATCAATGCGCAAAACCCAACCGCGGTGCGCTTCCGCGATTGGTTTCTGGCGCGGGTTGAGGCGACGGCGCTCTAGTTGATCTCGCCCATGCAGAGATACTTGATCTCAAGGTAATCTTCGGTGCCGTATTTGGAGCCTTCACGCCCGAGGCCCGATTGTTTGACGCCGCCAAACGGGGCCACTTCCGTGGAGATCAGCCCTGTGTTGATCCCGACCATGCCGCTTTCGAGGGCCTCGGCCACGCGCCAGACCCGCGATAGATCACGGCTATAGAAATATGATGCCAACCCGAATTCGCTGTCGTTGGCCATCGCGATCACATCAGCCTCGGTTTCGAATTTGAACAGCGGGGCGACGGGGCCGAATGTCTCTTCGCGCGCGACCTTCATGTCCGACGTCACGCCCGTCAAAACGGTCGGGTGAAAGAACGTGCCGCCGATATTGGAACGGTTGCCCCCGGAAATAACCGTCGCGCCCTTTGATACGGCATCCGAGATGTGGTCTTCGACCTTCGCCAATGCGGCCTCGTTAATCAGCGGGCCGGTTGTGACGCCGTCGGTGAAACCGTCGCCAATCACAAGCGTCTCTGTTGCGATTCTCAACTTATCAGCAAAGGCGTCATAGACCCCAGCCTGCACATAGATGCGGTTTGCACAGACACAAGTCTGCCCGTTATTGCGATACTTCGCGATCATCGCGCCCTGCACGGCCGCGTCGATATCGGCGTCGTCAAAGACGATAAAAGGCGCATTGCCGCCCAATTCCAGAGACATCTTTTTGATTGTGTCAGAACATTGGCTCATCAAGATTTTGCCCACGCGGGTAGACCCGGTAAAGGTGATTTTCGCCACTTTTTCATTCGCGCATAGCTCTTTGCCAACGCCCGCGCTGTCGGAGGATGGAATGACGTTGAACACACCGGCGGGGATACCTGCGCGCTCTGCCAAAACGGCCATCGCGAGAGCGGAAAGCGGCGTCAGCTCGGCCGGACGGGCGACAAAGGTGCAGCCGACGCTCAGCGCAGGTGCGACCTTGCGCGCAATCATGGCATTCGGAAAATTCCATGGCGTAATGGAGCCGACAACGCCGATCGGCTGCTTGAGCACAACGATCCGCTTGTCGCGCTGGTGTCCAGGGATCACATCGCCGTAAATCCGCTTTGCTTCTTCGGCAAACCACTCGATGAAGCCCGCACCGTAAAGGATTTCGCCGCGCGCTTCAGCCCAGGGTTTGCCCATTTCCGCCGTCAGAATCGTGGCAAGATCATCTGCGTTTGCAATGATGAGGTCGAACCATTTGCGCATGATCGCCGCGCGTTCTTTGCCTGTCCAGCCTGCCCAGTCACGCTTTGCTGCGTAAGCCGCGTCAATCGCCGCATGTGTGTCCTTCACATCCAAATCGGCGACCTCTACGATTACCTCTCCAGTGGCCGGATTGTGAACCGGAAATGTTTTGCCTTTGCTCATCCAAACGCCATTCACGTAACCACGTGTTTCAAGAAGGCTTGGATCGTTCAGGCGGAGAAGGTTAGACATGTGAGCTTCCTTGTTGGTTGGTCTCTCGGGCGAACAATCAAGTCGCCGTCAAATCCATAAGCGATGATGGTTGTGGGAAAGACGCGGGTATTTGGCTGGCAAATAGGCGTATTGTTGAAAGAGGGCGGAACTGCCAGCGAAAATCGGCGCGCGCGCTCCACTATTGCCAAGCTGTAACCATATTGCCCAATGAGGGTCGTTTTCTGCGATCTATTCTGCGGGAACGGTGAATTGCAGTTTGGCAGAGCGATGCGCCAGCGGCATTGTGTCTATCCGCTTTACCGGAGATCCCTTCGCAATAAGTCTGGTAACCTCATAAAGCGTCTGAACCGCATCCAGCTTGCCTGACGTTGCAAGATATTCAGGGGTCCATTCGGGGTCGAACTTCTCTTTGAATTGCCGCAATCCGTCAAATTTATAAAAAGCCTCGCCATTGCGGTATAGAAAGTCGCCGAGTTTATGCCATTTGGAGGCCAGCGGATGGGCGCGCAACCCCGAAAGCGGTGAGCCACCGAGAGAGAAATAATCGTATCCCTGTGCCTTTCCCCAGAGCATTAATTCCGTGAATAGCGCATCCATAACCCGCGCAGGGCCATGCGGATCATAGCGCATCAAATCTACGAAGAGTTCTGACTTATCGCCAGATTTCATAATGTTTGCGAAGGCGACGATCTGCCCTGTCGTTGAATTGCGAACGACACCCAAATCAAAGCGCTCGAGATAGGCGCGATCGAACCAGCCGAGCGAAAACCCTTTTTCCCGCCCATTCTTCTGGTGCAACCACGCATCAGAAACGGTACGTAATTCGGCCATCAGATCGCGCGCGCCGCCAGCAGGGATGACGTCGAAATAGAACCCTTCCCGCGCCATCCGCGCTTGTGCATTTCTCCAATGCTTTCGCTTTGGGCCTTCAAGGGAAAAGCTCGCGAGGTTCACGCGCGCCACTTCGCCGATCTTCAGAACCTGCTGACCAAGATCGAGGAACGTGGGTAAATACTTGTCGGACACACCATAGAAGGCGCAGCGGCGTCCCATCCCGTCCGCGAGCTCCCGCAGCTGCCAAATCGCTTTAACGCAGGCAGCCGGGTCCCCTACGGGATCACCTTTGCAAATGAGCGACTTACCCGTGTCTGCATAGGCCAAATAGGCCCGTTTATCCGGCGTGATGATGAACCGCTTGTCGCCTGTCAGCGCCAGTCCGCTGGCCGCAGTCGCCGCGCCGAACGTCAGGTTTGCCACCACGTCCGGAATGACTTCGGGGGCCAGTCGCGTCGCTTGGCGTGTCAAAAGCACATTGAGCAGGACGGCAACAAGGATCACGGAAACCACGAGCGTTGCGCGCAAAAACCGTGACGCTTCCCCGTCCCACGCGAACTTCCACCAAAGCGTATCCTCGAACACATCATGCGAATTTGCAAAAAAGCCGATCCAGGAGATGGCCAAAACCAAGGTGCAAACGGTCAAAATC
>Ga0213861_10004486_pt1 | contig 11395 bp, 14 predicted proteins | sample PICome_4_FD_160110 | JGI IMG/M metagenome (GOLD analysis project Ga0213861, IMG submission 160110) | Coastal seawater microbial communities near Pivers Island, North Carolina, United States - PICO131 | ecosystem: Environmental > Aquatic > Marine > Coastal | place: USA: North Carolina...
TGAATGAATTGGCTACTGCAGCAAAAGCAGGAACCATTGTGGTAGCCAGGCACTGTGGATAAATTGTTAAGACAATATTCTGCATATTTTAAAAACCTTAAAGACACCTGATTCGCAAACGAAAACCTATCGCACAGACCGACAATTTCAAGCTTATTACTCCACGATTAGAATTAACATGCGAAATAATAGAAGTTAAGATCGCGACCGCCACTTGCGAATTTTAGATTCGTTAACGAACTCATTAACACATTTCATCAACTACACTTAGCAATAGATGGATATTATTTTTTGCTTCATATATAGATACAATTCTCTACAAACAACGATCGCAACCCCCAGATCAATACTGTTTATAACTTACAACAGAAGAGCAAATACACGACATGAATATAATTGAACAAAAAAATGTACTCGGTGAAAGTTTAGTAACCTGCTCGATGGATCCTCTTACTGGTTTTACACGAACAGGCTGTTGCGAGACAGGCCCTGAAGACGTGGGTTCTCATACGGTATGCATTATAGCTACCAACGATTTTTTGAAATTCAGCGCAAATATTGGAAACGACCTATCTACACCAGTTCCAGCGTTTGGATTTAAAGGACTGAAACAAGGTGATCGCTGGTGCCTGTGCGCATCACGCTGGCAACAGGCATTTGAAGCTGGCAATGCGCCAAAAGTTGTTCTAACCGCCACCCATGAGCGTTGTTTAGAAGATATTAATATTGACGCATTAAAAGCCCATGCAATTGATTTAAATTAAACAAAGGCATTAAAACGGGTTTTTCTTAAAACTAGCGCCCGTGGTACTATGCAACACAGGTCAGCTCATATTTAATCAGACAAACTTATGGATTCCTTCGTAGAGCAATTAGGTGCATACGCGCCACTCGTTATTAATGCGGCCAAGGCTTTGGCATTTCTTATATTCGGTTTTATCGCATCTGGAATAGTTTCCCGCTTCATTAAAAAACGTGTTCTAAAGAGCGAAATTATCGACAATACACTCGGTACGTTTTTCGCGTCGATCGTTCGTTACATTATTCTCACGATCGTAATTATAACCGTACTACAATTATTCGGCATTCAAGCTACCAGTCTTATTGCCGTACTTGGCGCCGCTTCACTAGCCATTGGTCTCGCTTTACAGGGAACTCTATCGGATATCGCAGCTGGCGTCATGTTAATCATATTCCGACCCTATAAAGTCGATCAGTACGTGGACATCGGCGGAACTTCAGGTACCGTAAAAGAACTGAGCATTATAAGCACGGAACTTGTAACGCCGGATAACGTAGCGATTGTGATACCAAACAGTAAGGCATGGGGATCCATCATAACCAATTATTCGGCTCACGATACACGACGATTAGATCTTCGATTTGGTATTGATTACGCTGACGATGTTGATCGTGCGATGGCTATTATTCGCGATGTACTGGCTCAAGATTCTCGCGCCCACAAAGAACCAGAAGCATGGATAAAACTTGTGAATTTGGGCGATTCATCCGTTGATATCGGTGTGCGCGTTTGGTGTAACGCCAGTGACTACTGGGAACTCAAATTTTCAACGCTAAAGGCGGTAAAACAAGCATTTGATGATGGCGGCATTAACATCCCCTACCCACATCAGGTTATTGTCCAGCGTAGCTCCAGTTAGCGATCAATGGTTATAACGAAAATCTACTATAATTTATTCTCAATCTTAGATAGGAGAAAAAAAATGAGTCTCTATAAAAGCATAGCACTAAGCCTATTATTATCTGCTTCATTTAGCGTGGTCGCCGACTCACTGCCGATAACGCCTGGCATGTGGGAAACAACCATGAATCAGACCAACTCTTTTACAGGATCAAACACTACTGTTAACAGCGAATGCGTTAAAGAAACAGAATTCGACCCCAATTCTCTGATGGAAGGTAATGAAAACTGCAGCATTGCAGACTCTAAAGTGAGCGGCAATCGAATGCAGTTCGCAATGGAATGCAATATGGATGGCAGCCAAGCCAAAATGAACGGAGAGTTTGAGTCTAATGGAGATAATGGTAGCGGAAAAATGACAATGACCATGTATATGGCAGGGCAAAAAATCGAAATGGAAATGGACTGGACTGCGCGCCGAGTCGGCGATTGCTAAATCGATATAGAGCGAACTAAATGAAATTAATCTCCTGGAATGTAAACGGTATTCGTGCGGTTGAACGCAAGGGTGAGTTGCAATCACTTGTAAACAGTGAAACTCCCGATCTTTTACTGCTCCAGGAAATTAAGGGAAATGCCGAACAGTTCAGCAAGTATCTTCGCGAAAACCCGGATTACCAACAGCATTATCACAGCGCTGAGAAAAAAGGCTACGCAGGCACCGCAGTTTGGGTTCGGAATGATTTTGTCGAGTCAATAAAAAATATTAACTTCAATACGCATATAGAAAATCTACCGAATAGTAATGAAGGCCGAATAGCCTGGCTTTCATTCAAAACAAAACGCAGTCAGTATGATGTATTTTCAGTATATTTCCCCAACGGCGGCAAAAGCGAGCAAGCATGGATTGAAAAACTAGAGTTCTTCGACCGTATGCACGAACATATGAATCTGCTTCGTGATAATGGCTCGCAAGTTATTGTTGGCGGTGATATGAATGTTGCACACACAGCAATTGACATTGCTAGAGCTAAGGAAAATGACGGAAAAATTGGATTTCATCCTGATGAGCGAGCATGGATGGATCGTCTGCATGAGGATAATTGGTCGGATATCTGGCGACAAAGAAACCCGGGCGTGAAAGATGTCTATTCTTACTGGGATGTAATCACCAAAGCGCGAACCCGCAATGTGGGTTGGCGAATCGATTATTTTCTAATGGATAAAAAAAACTACAAAAGGGTAATCGATATTAAATATTTACACGACCAGATGGGTTCTGACCACTGTCCCATTTTGTTAGATCTAGCCGATTAGACTTTTACTATATTACCGATAATTTTGGAAAATTGGCAAACTTCAGGCACTTTATTTATAAAAAATAAACAACCGAATGGGCATATTCTCCTCCTGTTCAGAGCTACCTAGTGAACTTCAAGTCAGCGAAGATTTAAGCGTGTTCAACGTTGTTTCCAACTTTGGATAACGCAATGTTATTGGAAATTCGGTAAGTAGTTTTCCATTCCGAATTCGCCTCGATTCACGTACATATGACAACATTCCGCCAGACAACTGTCCTTCCGCATATTCCAGATCAATCTCAGGAGGTCTTTTAAGGCCTACGGCATCGGCAATCGCATTGAAGTATTCGGTCATTGTTAGCGGATTTCCGTCGGTAACATTTACGATTAAATTCTCCCGGTTACTCTCCACTACGGTTAAACAAATAGTGGCGAGATCGTCCGCGTGGATACGATTGGTAAAAGGCGCCTGATCCTTACGAATCACGGGATCTCCACGACGCAGACGAGCAAGTGGCAGTCTATCTTGAGCGTAAATGCCCGGAACACGCAGAATCACATAAGCGCGGTCATACCGGGATGACCAGCTAATTACTTGTTGTTCTGCACTTAGTCTTCTAATAGCTCTTGGTGTAGCGGGCTTCGGGACACAGTTCTCATCAATCCACTCTCCTTTGCAATCTCCATAGACACCGGTAGTGCTTATCAAGACAAACTTTTCTATTTTGCTACCGTAATGACTTAAAAATTTCTCTATCCTGGTATCTGCCATACCAGTTGGTGGCGGCGGCGCTAGATAAATCACCTTCGCCGCCTCAAAACCTGAAATTTCCGGCAATTCAGCCTTATCAAAATCAACAGTATGCTGAGTAATATTCTGACCATTCACTGATTTGGCGTTCTTTCCCGCACGAGAAATGGTATGAAAAACATAGTTACATTGTTTTTCACTCTGCAGTATACGCAATCCTATATCGCCAAACCCGGCTATCCAAATGACAGCATCATTCATATTGCAACTTCCCAAAACACATATATTTTCATCGACCGACAAGGTTATCTTCTGCTAAGGTAGCGAACTTTAGTACACTCTCATTATCGTTAGATTAAAGCAATCATGATAGGTAATTTGGCATGCAATTAACAACCCAGCAGCAGGAATTTGCCACCCATGGTGTAACCCTGCTTAAGAATGTTTTTACCGACTGGATGCCGATACTCCAAGCTGGAGTGGAATTTAATATGTCCTCCCCGGGAGAATTTGGCCGAGAATATACCGCAGACGGCGACGGCGGACGCTTTTTTGGAGACTATTGCAACTGGAATCGTATACCGGAATATAAGCAGTTTATGTTTGAGTCCCCGGCAGCTGCTATAGCGGCACACCTTATGCAATCAAAAACCGCGCGCATATTTCACGAGCACGTTCTAGTAAAAGAACCTGGAACCGATCATCCTACCCCGTGGCATCATGACCAACCCTATTACTGCATGGACGGAACCCAAGGGATAAGCTTGTGGATACCACTGGACCCTGTTAGCCGAGATGTCTGCCCAGAGTTTATCGCCGGCTCCCATCGCTGGGGGCGCTGGTTTCGACCACGCAAGTTCAGCGGTGTCGATTATGATCATGGAGATAATCGATTAGAAACAATGCCTGATATCAATGCGTCACGAGAAGAATACGATATACGCTCATGGGAGCTCGAACCTGGTGATGCCATTGCTTTTCATTTTCTTACTGTGCATGGTGCACCGTCTAATCTTTCAAGCTCAACCCGAAGACGGGGATATGCTGCTCGATGGATAGGTGACGATGCAGTATTTGCAAAACGAGCCGGAGAAATATCCCCTCCCTATCCGGGGCTTGCCGACAAACTAAAGCCCGGTGATCCGTTGAACACCGAAGAATTTCCGCAAATTTACCCTTAGGAATAAATACCGAACGAGTGCATAAATATACCTATGAATGCCCTCGAAATTGGGCAAAATAATTTCCCAGTCGCGTAGTTGCAAAGCCAGAATATAAATTCACCAAAATAAAAGTAGAGTGCAGATTCATTTGAAATATTTTTCTCGGTTACTGTGCCATAAAACCAACAAATGAAAAATAAAGGGCCATCATGAAAATTAAAAAGATCGACACGTTCTCCAACGAATTTATTTGTTTTGTAAAAGTCACACTAGACACGGGAGAATCAGGTTGGGGGCAAACATCTCCTTACAACGCCGATATAACAGCCCAGGTGTTACATAGACAAGTGGCACCTTGGTCATTGGGTCAATCAAGCGAGGACATCGGCGAGTTAATGCAAACTGTTGTCGAAAAAGAGCATAAATTCCCAGGTTCTTATCTGCGACGGGCCATGGCAGGAGTCGACACTGCTTTATGGGATATCGCCGGAAAACGAGAAGAAAAAAGTGTTTGTGAATTGCTCGGCGGTGAGCCCGGCCCGTTGCGAGCTTATGCATCATCCATGCTTCGCGAGATCACCCCGCAAGCAGAAGCAGAGCGTCTTTGTCGAATCCGAGATCAACAAGGTTTTGATGCCTTCAAGTTTAGAGTGGGTGCCGAGTGCGGACGTGATATAGACGAATGGCCTGGACGCACTGAGGAAATCATCCCAACAGTAAGCACAGCACTTGGAGATGATGTGGTTCGAATGGTCGATGCCAATAGTGGGTTTTCGGTGCAACGTGCGATTGAGGTTGGGAAGTTACTAGAGGACAACGGTGTTAGTCATTTTGAAGAACCGTGCCCATACTGGAATCTGGAAGATACCAAACTGGTAACAGACACACTTGATATAGACGTAACTGGCGGCGAACAAGATTGTGACATGTCAACTTGGCGCCGAATTATTGATGAAAAGATAGTAAATATTGTACAACCCGACGTATGTTATCTGGGTGGTATTACACGTACCGTAAAAGTTGCACGAATGGCGGCGTTGGCTGGATTACCTTGCACACCACACTGTGCAAATTTATCCATGGTCACCTTATTCACTATGCATTTGCTTAAGGCTATACCAAATGCTGGAAAATACTTGGAGTTTTCCATTGAAGGCCCGGAATACTATCCCTGGCAGGAAGGGCTATTTGTTCAATCCCCCTTTACCATCAGCGATGGGCGTGTAACGGTTAGTGATGCACCGGGTTGGGGGGTAGAGATAAATCCGAACTGGTTAGAGCGATCAACCCACAACAGTTCATTATGGGAGGAATAGCGCCAAGCAGCAGAACCTACGATAAACCTTTTTCAATCACCTAACGGGAAAGCAATCGTTATTCCTGACCTAGGAAACTAATATAATACCGAATACTTCGGTTAGTACGATTAACGCGCCAGCGGTATCGCCAGTGCAACCGAGTAATTTACGTATCATCAGCGATCGCAAGCCAATGAATAATATGGCGAGTGCAGCAATCACATACCAGTTGCTAAAACCGATTATTACGAACGCCACTAAACCAACTACAGTTGCTGCGATAATGACCCGTTCTCGATCCATTCCCACCACCATGCTTGAACCAATGCCGTCAACTCTCGCGTAAGGAGTACTCAATAAAAGACATTGGGCGGATATACGAGCAAAAATGGGAATTGCAATAATGACAAACCAATTACCGGTAATAGCAATTTGAGTTATTCCGGCATACATCAACAGCAAAATTAGCGCGATTCCGGTTACTGCCATCGGCCCACAGCGAGGATCTTTCATAATCTGTAGAGATCGCTCGCGTGACGAGCCAAACATCGCGTCTATGCTGTCGCCAAGACCATCAATATGCAAAGCTCCAGTGATAAGAACCCACAAAGTTAACACCAGCGCGGCACATACTGATGGCGAAAAAATACCATCAAGAACACTTCCTGCTATAGCGACCACAACGCCAATTAATAGGCCAATAACTCCGTACCACTCTAATGACGAGGCCTGATCTTGATCATCAGGCATTACCGCAGTGTGTACCGGAAATATAGTTAAAAATTGTAATGCAACAAGAAAAGGCATGAGATTAATCGCTCTTGAAACCTGAATTACACTAAATATACCCCATTCATGCAGAACTTCGAAGTACGCGCGCGTTGCGCGGTAGAAACTAAAATTGATGCAACGAACCCGAGGCCACCTCATAATGCATAAGCTGATCAACCGGAAGTTGATACTCAAGAACCCGAATCAAACGAATTGGGCCTGCATGACACACAATAAGTTGGGATCTTCGCGCATCACTCAATCGTTCTTCCCAGCTTTGTCGAATCCGTGACTCAAATAGAGCAAACGACTCTCCACCGGGTGGGGTGATGCTATATGGATCTCGCCAGAAAGCTGTCAACTCATCCGGATGTGTTTGCAAAATCTGTGTCGCGGTTTGTCCTTCCCACTCACCAAAATCGAGTTCTTTCAAACCCTCAACGTACTCGACTCGCCGTTTCCATTTTTCTGCTATTGAATGCGCAAAACGAGCACAACGTTTCAGTGGCGACGTCAGTATCACATCAGGAATCGGGCATGCTTCAACGCCCTGTCGCATCTGCTGCCAACCGGTTTCCGTCAATTCATCATCTAAACTACCGCGAAAACACTGGCCACTTTCAGTCTCCCCGTGACGCAGTAAAAATATTTTAGTCATTCAGTTGCTCTGACACAGAGGCTTCGTCAAAGGTTGCCATTTCATTATGTAATGCACATGCTAAACGGAGCAATGGTAACGCCGTCGCCGCCCCACTCGCCTCACCCAACCGCATTCCAAGGTCAAGGATAGGCGTTAACCCAAGAGACTCAACAATTGCGCTATGTCCTGGCTCAGCCGAGCGATGAGCAACGAACATCCATTCTTTGACCTGTGGGTTTATTCTAACTGCCGCCAGTGCTGCAGCAGAGCTGATAAAGCCATCTACCAATATTGGCAAACCGGCTTGCGCGCAATAAACATAAGCACCAACCATGGCATTAATTTCGAATCCGCCGACACAACGAATTATATCCAACACCTGACTATTTTCCAGTCGGTGTAATTGCAGTGCTTTTTTCACTACTATGGCTTTATGGGCGACCCCAGCAGAATCCAACCCGGTTCCCGGGCCCGCAATCATTGCAGGGGCCTCGCCCAACAACGCGCAAATAATCGCTGTGGCAGACGTGGTATTCGCGATCCCCATATCCCCGGCAATAAACATATCAACATCCTCCTCGATATGTCGTTTCACGGCGTCTCGCCCTAATTGTAACGATTGCATTAGTTGATCTTCATCCATTGCCGACTGCAAAAACAAGTTCTTTGTGCCTGCAGCAATACGCGCATCTATCACGCCAGACATGGGTTTCAAAGGATTTATCGTGCCTGCGTTTACAACTTCGAGACGCGCCCCAATTTGGCGAGCCAGCACCGAAATTGCAGCGCCTCCCGAGACAAAATTTTTAATCATCTCACCGGTAACTATCTGCGGAAACGCGGATACCCCTTCATCCGCAACACCGTGATCGGCGGCAAACAATGAAATACCCGGTCGGTTTAGTGCAGGTCTGGCTTGGTTTTGTAATGCAGCCATCTTGATCGCGAGTTCCTCCAGACGGCCTAATGAACCCGGAGGTTTAGTTAGACTGCCCTGTCGTTGCTCGGCTATATGTCGTTGTTCTTCATTCGGTTTTTTTACAGAATCAAAAACCCAGTTCATTTGTTTCATTAAATTAATCTCTTAGCACAGTTTTCAGTATTCTTTTTTTAATTCCAGAGGTAACCCTGCAATGACCATGCGTACTCGAGTGCTGATGGATGCCAACCTCTGGTGCATCAGCCCTGCAGCATCACAAAATTGTCGACTCATCTTGTTCACCGGAACGATACCCAGCCCTGTTTCATTACTCACCATAATGATATGTCCCTTTGAGTTTTCCATGGCTAACAAGAACGCCTCTGTTTGCCGAGCAAACAAGTCACCGTCATCATTAAACAGTAAGTTTGTAAACCATAGGGTTAAGCAATCAATAATGATGCACTGACCTGACACTGCATGAGTATCAACAATTTGCGCTAACCTCACTGGTTCTTCTATCAATCCCCAATGGTCCGGCCTCTCAGCTTTATGATTGGCAATTCGATCCGCCATTTCTTCATCACCGCTTGTGGCCGTCGCAACATAGGTCACCGGTAGACCCGTATTCACAGCACACTCAAGTGCGTGAGCAGTTTTACCGGATTTAGCGCCACCCAGTATTAATTCGATCACATCGTTCTCCATTTATTTTGCGCAGCGAAGCCTAATGCGGGTACTGACAGGCTGTCAACACGAGACTATTCTTTAAACGACAAACAAGATTGAATGAGCGCTTCGGAAAAACCAATGGCATACTACACATATATTTTCATAACTTTATATGGCAACCAACATGACACCATTATTTGATATACACAACCCGGAAATCCCTATTGTCGGTGAAAGTCACAGTTTTCCGGTTCGCCGAGTCTACTGCGTCGGAAGAAACTATGCGGCACACGCCCGAGAAATGGGGTTCGATCCTGATCGGGACCCGCCATTTTTTTTCTGCAAGCCAGCGAGCGCAATCGTTTATTGCCCTCCCGGAGAAGCCGTCGCCTGCCCGTATCCAGTTAAAACCTCTAACTTTCACCACGAAATCGAATTGGTTGTTGCCATCGGTTCAAGCGGTAAGGATGTACCGATTGCACAAGCGAACGAACTTATCTATGGCTATGGATTAGGACTTGATATGACCCGGCGGGATCTGCAGATCAGCATGCGAGATATTGGACGTCCTTGGGAAATAGGCAAAGCTTTTGACAACGGGGCACCCATTGGTCAAATTTATCCACGATCAACTACTGGACTAATCGAGTCAGGCACAATTGCCGTAAGCGTATGCGGTGAAACAAGACAAAACAGCAATGTTACCCATTTAATCTGGTCAATACCGGAAATCATCAGTAACCTATCTACACTTTTTGAATTACAACCAGGTGATATTATTTATACAGGAACACCTGATGGTGTTGGGCATGTTAATGCAGGTGAACAGCTTATTGGTTCCATGCAAGGGCTCGCTGACATAAGCATTACATACGGATAAATATCGATGTTAAAACTTTCGCCTGAGTTAATTGATCGACTACATCGGGTAGAAACCTCGTGCGTTGCCGATGCGGATAAATCGGTTCGGGCTATCGACACCGCAATACACCCGATAACCAACAAAGAACGTATGATTGGCATTGCACATACCGTGCAATGCCATGAAGATTTTCTAACGGTATTAAAAGCTCTGGAGAATGCCAAAGCAGGAGATGTTCTGGTTATAGATACGCAGAACTCAGTTACCGCGGTTGCAGGAGAATTATTTGCTTCTGAGGCCAAACGGAAAGGGCTCGCCGGTATCGTTATCGACGGTGCTTGTCGCGATACAACGGCATTAAAGCAAATAGGATTACCCGTGTATGCCCGATCAATTAACCCAGTATCCGGTATGACACAGTCAATTGGTAAGATTGGCATTCCGATAACATGTGGTGGTGTAAATGTTAGTCCTGGGGACCTCATATTGGGCGATCAGGATGGCATTGTAGTCATGAACGAAAATGAATTAATTCGGATACTCCCTCTTGCCGAAGAAATTCAACAACTTGAAACCAAACTACTTAATAAAATTGGCAGTGGAGAAAGCCTCTTGGATCTATGTAATTTATCTGAACATTGGAACCAACGAGAAGCTAACAGAAACAGCCACCTAAAATTTAAGATTTAGTTACTCATATACCGAATATAGAATATGCCAATGAAAAATTCGCCGTCAGACAAACTGGATGCAATCGTCGCACAGGCACACAAAAACCGAGTAAGTCGCGAACAAGGCTATAGAGAAAAGGCGATTAAAATGTACCCTTGGGTATGCGGCCGCTGTGCTAGAGAATTTGATCGCTCAAACCTAAAAGAACTTACCGTTCATCACCGCGACCACGACCATGACAATAACCCGGAAGATGGAAGTAATTGGGAGTTGCTGTGTGTTTATTGCCATGACAACGAACACTCTAGGTTGCTCGATGCTAACACTGGCTCAACCAACACCGACAATTCGAAGACCACAACCTACAAAGCACTTGCCGGACTTTCCTCACTTATAAAAACAAAGCCATAGGGCGATTAAGAGGAAGTTAATCAGAACGCTAAAGTCAGCGGGGCTAGCTCTTTATAGGCCGTGTAAGGAAGATACAATCTGCATCATCTTGTATCTGTGTAAATTGACAACTTACTTGGTAGTTATTACGTAAAAACAGTGTTCCAGCGAACATTTTTAGTTGTCTAATCTGAGGCTCGTGATGAAACTCATTGTCACTTATGACCGATGAATGATCTTGTATTGTCTTGTCCATTGCTTTTTCGGCAATATCGAGTTGAGCACCAGAAGCGCTTTCACGAATCATCAAACAA
>Ga0213861_10004487_pt1 | contig 11395 bp, 6 predicted proteins | sample PICome_4_FD_160110 | JGI IMG/M metagenome (GOLD analysis project Ga0213861, IMG submission 160110) | Coastal seawater microbial communities near Pivers Island, North Carolina, United States - PICO131 | ecosystem: Environmental > Aquatic > Marine > Coastal | place: USA: North Carolina | collected...
CCTTGATGATTCCACCGCAATCCTTATAGCGGTCTTCCGGTAGCTTGGCCATCATTTTCTCAATGATCATCGCCAGCTCCGGGGGGACGTCCGGCCGGTAAAGAAACAATGATGGTGCGGGTGCGGTTTTGTGCGCGATCGCGGTGGCAAGGGCCGTTTCTTTTTCAAAGGGTGGCCGTCCAGCAATCATGTGATACGCCGTTATCCCAAGCGAATAGATGTCGCTACGATGATCGACATCACCTCCCTCTGCCTGTTCGGGACTCATGTACAACGGTGTTCCCATCGTCATTCCGACTTGGGTCAGTTCCTGATTTTCGGTCGACCGCTTGATTCTTGCCAAACCGAAGTCTGCGACCTTAACATCGCCATCGGCGGTTACCAAAATGTTTTCTGGCTTGATATCCCGATGGATTACACCTTGCTCTTTTGCTTTATGCAGTGCGGCAGCAACTTGGCGAAGCGTTGAAATCGCCATGAATGTGCTAACCGATTTATGTTTAACGAGATACTCTTTCAGGTTTTCACCATCGATGAATTCCTGCGAGATGTAGTGAAACTCTTGAAGTGTGCCAACTTCGTAAATTTGAACAATATTTGGATGGGTTAGGGCGGCAGCGGCCTGCGCTTCATTCTTAAATCGTTTTACATAAGTCGGATCTGACGCAAGACTTTGGTGCAACACCTTCAAAGCAATTTTGCGTTTCAGCGAAACTTGTTCCGCCAAATAGACATCGGCCATGCCACCACGACCTAAACGACAAATAATCGTAAAGTCACCTAGTTCCAGACCGGTTAGATCTGGTTCGGAGAGAAGATTGGTAGAATTGTGGCTCATGATGCAAGCGAGAGGATTCGCTTTTAAATACGATATTCGCGGTTGGGCAGAATACGGCAAAGGGTTCAACAAAAAATCTGAGGATTGACTCGTGAAAACCTCAATGTATTAGCATAACATAGGGAAGCAAATTTGATTTAGCCCGATCCATACCGAACTGCAAACTTGTTTCGTTAGATTCGCTCGTTTGGATGATAAATTGCGGGAAAACCGGCTGTTTTTACATTGAGATACAAAATGATTCGACGCAGAACATTCCTTGCCGCGTCCGCTGCGACTGCACTTTCGGTCCATAGTACGACTAATTCCGTGACTGGTTCGATAATATCCACTCCATTGGAAAGCTTGCCAATGGAAAAACGCTTTAAAAAGGCGGTCAAGATCGGAATGGTCCGCGTTAATGGATCTTTAACCGACAAATTTCAGCTTCTGAAAGATTTGGGCTTTGACGGCGTTGAGCTCGATAGCCCAAACAACTTGAAATTGGAAGAAGTTAAAGCGGCGATCGATGCTACCGGCTTACCCGTTCATGGCGTTGTCGATTCAAAGCATTGGAACCAAACGCTGTCACACGAATCAGCGGACGTTCGAAAACAAGGTCTCGATGCTTTAATGACCGCGATCAAAGATGCCAAATCCTACGGTGCTAGCAGCGTTTTGCTCGTTCCAGCTGTCGTCAAAGGCGAAGCGACTTACGAAAAATGTTGGAAACGCTCGATTCCAGAAATCAAAAAAGCGATTCCACTCGCCGAAGAACAAGGCATCGACATCTTGCTGGAAAACGTCTGGAATGGCTTCTTGACCGATCCCGTCGAAACGGCAAAGTACATCGACGAGCTTGGCAGCGAACGAGTCGGCGCGTACTACGACACAGGCAATAGTGTGCGGTATGGAAATCCGGTGATTTGGATTCGAACATTGGGAAAACGAATCAAAAAGCTCGATATCAAGGAATTCGATTTGGCGTTGGCCAAAGACAACGACTGGTACAAAGGATTTGGCGCCAAACTACTAGAAGGAACCAACGGTTGGTACGACATCATTCGTGAACTAAAGAAGATCGACTATCAAGGCTGGGGCACCGCTGAAATTCCAGGTGGTGGCAAAGAAAGATTGACAGAAATCGCCGAACGCATGGATCGCATTTTTGCACTTTAGCGATGAATGTTTATTTTACTGCGAGTCGCACAACACTAACCCGGAGCGCCCACGAGTGGCAACGGGATCGAACAAATTCACTCTCAACTTCAACATTATTTAATTGACAAAATGAGCTCAGTCATCATCACTGGATTTGGCGACGAATCTGCAAACCAAAAAACCATTGACCAACAATTTTCAGCGTTTGCCGCCTGTGGATTGCAGTATTATTCGATTCGTTTTATCGACGTCGGTAACGGAATCAAAAACGTCATGCAATTGACGGAAGACGAAATCGCCATCGTCAATGAAAAACATGCCGAATATGGATTGTCGGTTTCGTCACTTGGCTCACCGCTGGGCAAAGTCAAATTATTGGACGAAGAAGATGGCACACACAACCGATTCGTAGAATTCAACGAGTATCTTGAAACTGAAGTCAAACGGGCATGCGATTTGGCAAACAAACTGGGAACCAAACTGCTGCGAGGTTTTTCGTTTTATCATCCGAAGGGAACCGATCCCACGCCGCATACGTCGCATGTTGCTGATTTGATGGGAAAGATCACAGAAGTCTGCAAGTCCCACGGTTTAATCTACGGTCTTGAGATTGAAGCAAACTTGGTTGGCCAATCCGGCGAAATTTTGGCCGACATTCATTCGCAAGTAAACATGGACGAACTGAAGTTGATTTGGGATGGCGGCAACATCGTATCCCAAGGCATTCCAACCGCAGAGGTCGTCCAGCAGTATCGTGTGATGAAACCGGGTCTCGGTTGGCTCCACATCAAAGATTACCGTTCGCCACAACCCCTCGAGCGTCAATCGCATGTCGATGAAGAAGCACTCAAGCATTTTGTACCATCGGATCTTGGAGACTCCGGCCACGAAGCGGTCTTTCGGGACCTGAAAGATTTCCTTCCCGAGTTAGAGGCTCGCATGCAAAAGCTGGGCGTACCGGGCGTGTTCTGCGATTTGGAACCACACGTCAAAGGGGGTGGGCAATTCGGAGGCTTTAGCGGACCCGATGGATTCGGCGTCGCAATGCGTGGGCTTTGCAACGTTCTCGATTACACGGGTATTTCATACCACATTCGCGATTTCAATGACGTTTGCGAAGCACGTGGATTTTGATGGCGCGAGAACTCTTTATCGACAACGTTTGGATCGACGCCACTGGCGACTCATGTAAATCGGTGTCGCCATCCACTTCTGCACCCGATCCGGAAAAAGTGGTTTGGGAAGGAGCATCCGCAACGGCGGCGGACATTGAACTTGCGTTTTCCGCTGCGCGGCGGGCATTTGAATCGTGGAGCGAATTGTCATTTGATGAACGCATCGCCATGGCAAGAAACTTTTCGGCAATTGTAAAGGCGAATGCCGAATCCTTCGCTGAAACGATCAGCATCGAAATGGGTAAACCTCTTTGGGAGTCCAAAACAGAGGTCGGTGCGGTTGCGGGAAAAGTTGAGCTCGCAATTGATGCGTTGCAAACGCGGCGAAGCACCACAACCACAACCCTCGGTGAAATGAACGCCGTCACTCGATACAAGCCGCATGGCGTGATGGGCGTTTTAGGTCCGTTCAATCTACCCGCGCATTTGCCAAACGGTCATATCGTGCCGGCGATTTTGGCGGGTAACACGGTCGTCTTCAAACCAAGTGAATTAACGCCACAAATCGGTGAAACAATGATCAAGTTTTGGGAGCAAGCCGGAATCCCCCAAGGTGTGATCAATCTTGTTCAAGGTGGACGAGAAACGGGTGTCTCAATGGTGCAAGCCGAAGAGTTAGATGGTTTGCTGTTTACAGGCAGCAGTCGGGCCGGCATTGCACTCAACACCGCATTGGCATCACAACCGCAGAAAATCGTCGCGCTCGAAATGGGAGGTAATAACCCGTTGATTGTTCATCAGTGTAGCGATCTAAAAGCGGCCGCCTATCAAACGCTACTTTCCGCGTTCATTACTTCGGGTCAGCGATGCACCTGTGCCCGGCGGTTGTATTTAGTCGATGGCAGCCCATCTGATCGTGACGCAAACCACCAATTTTTGCAGGAACTCTCTGAATTAATCACGAAAGTACGCGTAGGTTTTTTTGACGATCCGGAAGAGCCATTTATCGGACCGGTAGTCAATCGCGAGACCGGTATTCGATTGCAAACCGCTCAGCAGGACTTAATCGCTAGAGGAGCTAAATCGGTTGTGATGATGAAAAAGCTTCGTGATTGTGATGCTCTATTATCACCGGGAGTTTTGGACGTTACCGATGTTGCAAACGTTGACGACGAAGAGCTATTCGGACCGCTGCTCCAAGTTTTTCGCGTCCGTAGTTTTGAGGAAGCGATTCAAAGATCCAATCGAACGAAGTACGGATTGTCGGCTGGGCTAATCAGCGACAGCCGCGAACTTTACGATTTGTTTATTCGGAAGATTCGAGCCGGTGTAGTGAATTGGAATCGACAAACGACTGGTGCGAGCGGAAAGCTTCCTTTCGGTGGCTGTGGATTGAGTGGCAATCATCGTCCCAGCGGGTATTTTGCCGCAGATTATTGTTCGTTCCCGGTTGCTTCCCTCGAAAGTGACACGGCAGAATTGCCCGAAACCGCCATGACCGGAATCGAACTTTGAATTCCAGCTTCTCATTCTGTGCTGACGTCCTCGACAGAACGATTTCAGTCTGAACAATGATCCGTTTCGTATTTTCATTTTTGAAAGCAGGTAACCAATGGCTGTTGATACGCCAGCGCACGTTGTGATCGTAGGTTTGAATCCGTTGGCGCTGGAGGCCGGTTTGTATGCTCGTTTCCTCGGCTATCAAGTATCGATTTTTGATTCGGGTACCGTCTGCGAAGCGATCCGCAATCGTCCAGATCAATTGATCGAAGGGCAATCCATAACCTCACTGGGAAGCAAAGCCATCGCCGCGCAGGGCGATTCGTTTGATGCACAATCAATTACGGAATCGATATCGACAAACAGAGATTGGTGGGAGAAATACGTCAAGCCACTTTCGGAAACCGATTTGTTGATTGACTCACTCTTTGCCCATCATGCGGTCGCAAGTATCGAGTTGATCGATGAGCAACTGGAAGGTGATGAGCAGAGCGAGGGTGATGAATTGGACAGGGACGAAGTTTGCACAACCGTTTTCAAAATCATCGTGTCCGGAAACGACGCAAGCGTCAAAACCGAACCCATCACGGCTGATGTCGTGATCGATGTGCAGTTGGACGGCTTTGTGAATTTCGATGTATTGCCGTCACTGGGTATCGACGCGTCGGAACTTCTGAATGATGACTCTTCGTTGTTTACTTCTGTCGATGACTTTTATGTATTGGGCGATCGAAAAATTCGCGCAAACTATGGACACGCTGATGGACTTTCTCAAATCCGTGACCTGTTCAAAATCATCGGTGACCGCGAATCTTTAGATTTATACTCCTAGTTGGCCACATCGATCGCGAGTTGGCCATATCGATCGCACGAAATTTTTGTGGTGGATATCCTTGGTTTCGAACAGCGCAAAAAAATACCGCCAGATTAATCGGGCGGTAAAAGATGATTTCATCAAACGTTATGGGTTGCAGCCGCTGACTACGCCATGTCCTTAAGGGCCTTAAGTGGACGCACTTTGATTTGACGACTTGCTGGCTTTGGATCAGCCCATTGCATCTGACCTGTACCTGGATTGCGAACTTCACGCTTTGGTTTTGCAGGAACGTCGCGAACATAAATCTTGCAAAGACCTGGCAAAGTGTATGCGCCTGGTCCGCTTTTGCTAACTGCTACCTGGATCTGTTCGGTAATTGCGTCCATCACAGCGATAATGTCTTTCTTTGACAATTCGGTTTTTTCCGCAAGTTCGGCGATAATCTGAGTTTTTGTTAGAGCTTTCACGTCGGCTTTCGCCATAGTTGGGTTCCTCCCTGAGAGGTTAATGCCACGAAGTAAACTTGTATTTCATTACCGAAAACTAACTCGGTTGCGTTGAATTAAAGTCCATCGAAACAGAATTTCAACTGGCAGGCAGCCCGAAACAGGCCAAAAACCCCCAAAAAACAGACGAAAAAGGGAAAAAGTCTGAAAAACAGAGGGAAGACAGACGATTCGTTTCTGTCAACCAACCAAATCAGCATGTGCATGGATTGAAAAAACTGAGCCGAAAATGGGTAGAAAATTGCCCCACTTCGGGACGAAACGGAAATCGATTTCTGCACTTTTTGATCAAAATAAGACGATTCAAAGTCGCTACAATTCAAACAGCTCTGCAAATAAAAATACGGTCAACCATTCATGGAGTTGACCCGGCCTCGTAGGTTTCCCGTATCGATCCTCCGCTGCGGTTCCTGAGTTCTTTTGTGGTGCAGAGTTCCTATGCCACGATTTTATAATCGTCAAAATTCATGAATTTAGTCTCAACCGTGATTTCATTTCGCAAAAAAAATGTCCGAACCGCAAACGATACCGCGGTGCGTTTATTCTTTAATTGCTTGCTAATTGTGACATTGCTTTTTTCAGCCGACAAAAGCGAGGGACAAACCCGTCGCTCTCGAGATGTCTTTTCGCAAGCACCTCGCAACGTGATTCGACCGATCGATGCAGCCAAGGTGGCGTTAGCCAATGAATCGTATGCGGAGGCCGTCACCCTGCTGGGAGAAGTGTTGGTCGATGAATCGCGCGAGGATTACTTCATGCCAACCAATCGGCGAATTGCAACCAAGAGCGTTCGTCGAACGGCGGAATCGCTGATTGGCGAAATGCCACAGCGAGGATTGGATGTCTACGAATTGAAATATGGAATCGCCGCAAAAAACGGACTGCGACGAGCCATTGAGGCCAATAACGATCGCGCGTTGCAGTCCGTGTCCCGAAAGTACCTGCACACCAATGCCGGTTACGTAGCGACCATGATGTTGGGACGAAATGCGTTGTTCAAAGGAAACTATGGTGCAGCGACTCGATTCTTTAAGAAAATTTATTCCTCAAAGCAGGCCCGCACGCGTCTCGACCCCGAAACTTCGATTCTCTACGCGATTTCTTTGCACCTATCGAATTTAACCGATGCGGCCGTAACGGTGATTGATCAATTGAAAAATGAACATCCCACCATCCGCTTGAACGTGGGCGGAAAAGCTGAGGTCTATACCATCGCAGACGAAGATGAAACCGAGACGTGGCTAGGACGCGTGACGCAGGAGCTTCGAAACGAAAAACCAAATGCGAAAGATTCAGTCGCTGACTTTGACCAAGAATGGACCAATTATCGTTTCGACAAGGCACGCAGTTCTCAAGGGTTAATTGGTGAACCACTCCTGATTCCACAATGGACTGTTCAACTTGCCGATGAAGATCAATCCGATTTTATTCGTACCTTGTCAAAATCTTCCGAGGCAAAAAACCTGGCAGTCATTCCAACGGTGAATGCGATCACATTGAAGGGGACCGTAATCATGCGGACTCCAGAGCATGTCTTCGGAGTCAATTTGGAATCTGGCGAACGAGTTTGGCATTATCCTTGGGATCGTCCGCTTGCATTTGGTTCGAAAACAACTCCGAAATTGCAATCAGATATCTCACCCGATGCCAAAAATGCAAATCTACGGGATGATGCCACGATCCAAGCTGAGTTGCGCACCAGGCTTTTGAAGGATCAGATCTACGGGAGGCTCTCCAGCAATGGCAAATCCGTATTCTTTATCGAAAAAGAAATTTCCGTTCGTCGTTTTGCCAACGAGTTTTCGCAGTCAAGATCGCGAACCAAGCCAACAACCAATCGACTGATCGCCTTGAAAGTGATTGATGAATCGGGACAACGTGTCGAGGGCCAATTTTCCTGGAAGATCGATGGCGCTGACAGTAGCAATGAGTCGTTTGCCGATGCATTTTTTATGGGTCCACCCCTATTGCATAACGGATCAGCGTATGTGCTTTACGAAGTCCCCGGGCAAATTCGGCTCGCCGAATTAGATGAGCAAACCGGTGATCTACGATGGTCTCAGCAAATCGCGCGAACCGATAACCGAGAGGAATACGAATATAAGCGGTTTCGTGAATTTAATGTCGCGACACCGATCATTTTCAATGGAATGTTATATTGCCCGACACTGACCGGCGGCCTGGTCGCGGTTGATTTGGCAGATCGATCGTTAGCGTGGGGTGCGACCTATGATCCGATCGATTTTAGTTACGCTTCTACCAATGACGTTTGGACGGATAACGGATTGATCCGCGTCGGCGAGTTACTACTGTTTTCGCCTGTCGATTCCAGCGAATTTTTCGTTGTCGAACCAGATTCCGGGGGAATCAAGTTGCGCCGTGAGCGAGAAAATAAGCTGTTTCTCGCGGGGCAATATAATGATCAGGTTGTGATCGTCGAAAAAGATCGGATCACACTCGATAACTTGAAAGGGTTTTCCGCGCGTTCGATTCCACTGCCCGATCGTCCAACCGGAACCGGTTTCTTAGCAGGTGATTTTTACTTTTTACCGTCATCCAACCAGCAACTAGCGATCATCAATCTAAAGGAGGCAAAAATTGAAAAAATCTTGCAAACTCCTTTTCAGTTCGGAAATATCATCTCCAGCAACGGACGGATAATCTCGCATTCAGCAGAAACGGTCGCGGCGTTCTACCAAAAACCATATGCGGAAACCTTAGCGAAAAGTCTTCTTAAAGCGAACTCGAATGATGCGAACGGATTGCTGATCAAGTCTCAGTTGCATTGGGTCGAACAGGAAATCGACAACGCTATCTCTGCGGCAGCGAGTTCTTTACGAGTCCTTTCAACGCCCAGCGCGCAAAACCTCCTAACGGAATTGCTGCGTCGAAAGAGCCTGTCAAATGAGGACATTGACTGGGACCAATTCACCGATTTGGAGAGACTGTTCACCGTCCCAAGGTATCTGGAGAAATTCTTGGTTGCCAAAGTTGAATCCGATTTCCGTCAGGGTCGTATTCGCGATTCTCTTCGTTCGATTATGAAACTGTTGCAGGTTGATCACTCCTCCAAACGGAAAAAAAACACCAACGACGACTTATTCGAAATTGAATCCAACTTACGGATTAATACGAGTCGCTTATTACGGACACGTCTAAATGCAGCAATAAAAACTCTCGATGATGAGCAGCGAAGTAGCGTGATCTCCGTGTTGTTGAGGGATTTGAATGAAATCCTTCTTAATGGTCATCCACGTGAGATACGAACGGTTTACGACATTGTCGCGGATTTTGATTTTACAAAAAAACTTTTACCCCAACTCGCTGTTCGCTTGATCGAAAAAGGTGATTCAAATGACTTTGTCTGGTTAGAAGGTCAGCTTCTTAGCAAGTTGCGGCAAGTTAAGGACGAAAAAAGCCAGGTGAATCTTGATTATTTGACCATGCTACGCCAGCTTTATGAAAAACGCTCTGAGAAGCTCGGCAAAGCAGACATTACCAACATCACATCGTATCGTTATAGCAATAATGTGCAGTTGATTGAATGTTACAGACGTTTGCTTTTGCATCCAGGCATTGATTCGGGGGAGAAATCAAGAATCGAAGCGAGTCTTTCGAGATGCCCGAAAGGGGAAAAATTGCGGTTCCATGATGGAATGACGCGGGTCGCGATTTTCAACGACAATAAAGATCCGGATCTTTATACCGAAGGCAACGAACAACGGACGCGGAGCCGCAAAAAATTTCACAATCGGCTGGTCGACGAATTTTGGTCGGTTGAGGTCAGCGAAGACGGACTGTTCACATTGCGGAACCAATTCGGTTATCCCATGTACTCCAATAACAGCCGCGCTCGAGGCGGTCCATTTATCGACTTGAATTATGAATTGACCGACTACCAGTTGTGTGGTTCACTGCTGATTCTCGCCTTTGGGTTTGATCATGTGGCGGTTGACTTGAGTCAAATCAGTGGAAAACCAAATCCAAATTACTTATTTGACACCTTTGGCGATAATTTGCTGGTTGGAAATTCAAACAGAAATGTTGAAGAAGCCATTCTTTGGCGGATCAGCACTTACGAGCCGAGTCAGGGCGATGGAAGGAACTCGTATGGAAGCCGGCGGGCTCTGGGCGGAAGCAATTCATTCAACTTTGCGCATGAGGTCCTCGTCGACACAAACGGCGAAGAACTGGGCGTCGCGACAACTGTGTCAACAGATGGCTACTGCATTTTCGCCTATCCCAAACTCATCTGCATCGATCCGTGGACAGGCAAAACAAATTGGGAACGTGATGGGCTCAAACCGGGACTTCATGTCGATGGAAATTCAACCGGAGTCTACACCTCTTTTAATGGCTTAAACGACGACAAAGACAAAAAGAGAGCAGAGGGGTTCTATGCAGCGTATAGCCTCACTAGCGGACAAGCGATCCGCCAAAAGCAAAAAGCAAATTTTGTGCGTGGTCAGTTTTACCAATACGGTCAAAACATTCTTAGTGTTTTGCCTCCGAACGATCGAGACGAGCCCGTTGATGAAGAAGAGCTTTATTCAATCGATCTCAATCTTCAAAATAACAATGAAGAGCGCTTTCCAGTGAATTGGAAACTCAAACTTCCTAAGGGCAGTCGCTTGGCCCAAATTAACGAAAAGATGTTTTGCATTTATGAATTAGATGGGCAATTCAACATTTACGATATCGATTCAGGTGAGGTACTGGCGTCGCAACAACTAATCGCCAATCGTGATTCTAAATCCATTTGGGCTATACCTGATGCAACAGGATTTGTTTTGTTTGTCAACGAAAAAACGCCTTACAATGCTCAGCATGGCTTTGAAACAAACGCCGTTTGTGTCACAGGTCAAATGTACTATTTTGACCGCCAGACCTTGAAACCAAAATGGCAATCGCCGGTATCACTTGATCGGTATTTATTTTTATTAAATCAACCCAACCATTCCCCCATTTGGCTGTTGCAACAACAGGTTCGCGGCCGTCGAACAGCTGGTCGCTATTTCTTCGTTCGAAAAAGTGACGGGGCTGTCATTCGATACGATTCAAAAATTCCAGGACGCAGCAATACTTCGGTGGTGAAACTTTCCCAATCACGCCAATCACTTTTGTTTAATCATGAAAGTCGGTGGTTGGAAATTAAATTCACTGATTATCCACGTCCCGTAGAACCACCAATCCAGACAGAATTAATTTCACCCTTTCCACAAAAAGTTGCCGACGCGACGAAACTTCAAGACGATCCATTTGGAAACGGAATTATCGACGATCCATTCCGTCGCGATGAAGATGGATTGGAAGACTGGGTCGAGAAACAGTGGAAAGCTAATCCAATGAACCCGAAACGGACCCTTAAGTAATCAACGTAGAATGATTCAGGCGGCACCAGCACTGATGTTCAGTGCCGTTGCAGCAACACGTTGACTGAATTCAAATACAAAACACGCGCATCGATAATGATGCTTTC
>Ga0213861_10004503_pt1 | contig 11365 bp, 18 predicted proteins | sample PICome_4_FD_160110 | JGI IMG/M metagenome (GOLD analysis project Ga0213861, IMG submission 160110) | Coastal seawater microbial communities near Pivers Island, North Carolina, United States - PICO131 | ecosystem: Environmental > Aquatic > Marine > Coastal | place: USA: North Carolina...
TAACCCAGCACGAGGCGACATTACTGCAAAAGCTGACGATTACATGATGGTAGACGTGATCCCTGTCAGTGACCCCAACAGCTCTACGATGGCTCAACGGGTTGTGCAGTACCAAGCGGCGTTGCAGATGGCGCAGACGGCTCCTCAGATATACGACCTGCCTCAGTTACACCGGCAGATGATCGAGGTCTTGGGTATTAAGAACGCTGAGAAGCTGATACCTCTGGAAGGCGACATGACACCTACAGATCCTGTCAGCGAGAACATGGCGGCGTTGGTTGGCAAGCCGATGAAGGCGTTTATCTACCAAGATCACCAAGCGCACATTGGTTCACACATGGCGTTTATGCAAGACCCACAGGTCGCTCAGATGATCGGACAGAACCCACAAGCACAGCAGATTATGATGTCGCTACAGGCGCACATAGCCGAGCACTTAGGGTTCCAGTACCGTCAGCAGATCGAGGAGAAGCTGGGCGTAGCACTACCAGCACCGGGGCAGGAGATGCCAGAAGAGATCGAAGTTCAGTTGTCTCGTTTGGTAGCAGACGCAGGTCAGCAACTTACACAAGCAAAACAGCAGCAAGCAGCTCAAGCAGCCGCACAGCAGCAAGCTCAAGACCCAATGTTCCAGCTCAAGCAGCAAGAATTGGCGGTCAAGCAAGCCGAAGTGCAGCGTAAGTCGCAGAAAGACATGGCAGACGCACAGGCTAAAGAGACTGAAGCCCAGCGCAAAGCCAAGAAAGACCTCCTTGACGCTATGATCGAGGCAGAACGGTTGAAAATTGACCAGCAAGAGATAGCGATCCAAGCTAAAACCGAGGGCGTCAAGATACGCACTCAGCGGGAACAAGCGCAACAACAGCGCAATATGGAGCTTATGAAGACCATAAGCACAATGAGAAGTACCCAAAACATCCCTAACAAGGAGTAACAAATGGCTAAAACCGTCTTTGACGTGCTTAAAGATAAGATCGAGGAACAAACTTCCTCTGCAGAGAATTTCCTATCAGCAGGTGGTCCGAAAGACTATTCAGAGTATAGGGAAGTGTGCGGGCTATTACGGGGTCTACGCTCCGCACATGCAATCATAGAAGACCTCTCGCGCAATTATATGGATGGTGACGATGACTGACGCAGCAGAAAATATAGAACCAATCTCAGACGAGGAGCTAGAACTACAACTACCGAAACCTGTTGGGTATAGAGTGCTTATAGCTATGCCTGAAGTCGAAGAGACTTTCGAAGGTAGCGGGTTGTTCAAGGCTTCGATCACAAAAACCCACGAGTCGGTACTGTCGATTATTGGGCTTGTGTTGGATATGGGCGAGCAAGCCTACTCTGACGCGGATCGGTTCTCAACAGGTCCTTGGTGTAAGACTGGTGACTATGTGATGTTCCGTGCCAACACTGGCACGCGGTTTAAAATTGGTGGCGTCGAGTATCGTCTAATGAATGACGACTCTATCGAGGCTGTAGTCGCAGACCCCCGTGGTGTGCAGCGAGTTTAAGGAGTAAATTATGCCGTTTGAAAAAGTAGAGTTTGACTTTCCCGATCCAGATAAGGAAGAGGATATTGAGGTAGAAGGTTCGTCTGCTGAGACGATTGATACGTCCGGCAAAAAGAAAGCAGAAGAACCGTCTGATGATTTTGACATTGAGGTTATTGATGATACTCCACCAGAAGATCGTGGACGTAAACCGTCAGAACCTCCAGAAGATGTCACTGAAGAAGAGCTAGAAGCGTATAGCGAGAAGGTCCGCAAGCGTATTCAGCATTTTAGTAAAGGCTATCACGATGAACGCCGCGAGAAAGAAAAAGCGATGCGGGAGCGTGAAGAGCTTGAAAGACTGGCTCAAAAACTTATAGATGAGAATAGCAAGTTAAAAGGTACAGTATCTAAAAACCAAGCTGTTTTAATTGAACAAGCTAAGAAACAAGTCGCTGTAGAGCTGGAACAGGCTAAACGTGCGTACAAAGACGCGTACGAATCTGGTAATGGTGATGCACTACTAGAAGCCCAAGACAAGCTAACTTCCGCGAGGTTACGAAGCGAACGCGTTGAAAACTTTAAAGTTCCTGCTTTACAAGAGGAACAGAATGAGGTACAAACGCAAGAAGAGAACACTACCGCCCCAGTAACGGTTAAACCAGACGACAAAGCAGTACAATGGGCAGATGCCAATCCGTGGTTTGGTACGGACGACGAAATGACTAGCTTCGCTCTGGGGTTGCATAAGAAGTTGGTCACAAATGGAGTCGATCCGCAAAGTGATGAGTACTACCAGAGCATTAATGCTCGTATGCGACACGTGTTTCCCGAAAACTTCGAGGACGCACAAACACAGGAGGTTGACAAGCCGAAAAGGAATCAAAATGTGGTTGCACCCGCTACGCGGAGCACGGCACCTAAAAAGGTGAAACTAACGCAATCACAAGTTGCTATTGCTAAAAGGCTTGGAGTACCACTGGAACAATACGCCAAACAGGTTGCTGACTTAATGAGGAATGGATAATGGCTGAGAATAGAATCAAGCGAGACTTAGAAACTAGGGAACAAACCACGCGTAAGCGTTCATGGCAACGTCCCGAACTTCTACCGAGCCCTGAGCCCGAAGATGGATACAAATTCCATTGGGTGCGGGTGAGTACGCAAGGTCAAGTCGATGCCACTAACGTTTCCTCGAAAATCCGTGAAGGATGGGAGCCTGTGAAAGCAAGCGATCACCCTGAAATCACGATGGTCTCCGTAGAAAACGAGCGCTTCAAAGACAACGTAGTTATCGGTGGGTTGATGCTGTGTAAGGCACCGGTTGAGATGGTAGAGGAACGTAACGACTACTATAACCAACAGGCTAGATCACAGATGGAATCCGTGGATAACAATTTAATGAGAGAAAATGATCCGCGTATGCCTTTGTTCAACGAGAGAAAGACGAAGGTTACGTTTGGTAAAGGAACTTAATAGGAGCTAATCATGGCTTATCCAGCTGTTAGTGGTCCTTATGGACTGGTTCCGGTAAAATTGTTGAGCGGCACTCCCTTTGTGGGCGGTGTATATCGTTCGATGAAGATCGCAAGTGGATACAACACCTCGATTTTCTTCGGCGATGCCGTAAAACTTGTTACCGGTGGTACTGTTGAGCGCGATGCGTTTGACGCTGCTATGACGCCTGTAGGCGTTTTCATGGGTTGTAAGTACACTGATCCTAACTTGGGTTACGAACTGTACAGCCAATCCTACCCCGCAAATACTGTAGCTAGCGACATTGTTGCTTATGTTGCAGATGCAACTGACTTGTTATTTAAAGCAGCCGTAGTGTCTTCAGGCACAACTATCGGTGATCTTGCTTTGACTGACATCGGTGCAAACGTTGCAGGTGTGGATAATACTGGTGATTCTACTTCGGGTAATTCTCGCGGTGCGATCTCAGATACTTCAGCTACAACTAACACTCTTCCTTTCCGAATTGTCGGTTTGGTTGAGGAAACTAAAAACACCTCTGGTGGATATACGGAAGCCTACGTTAAGTGGAATGCCGGTCACCAGTACAACAATACCACTGGCGTATAAGGAGTGATGTAACATGGCAATTTCACGCGCCCAGCTACTGAAAGAACTCCTGCCCGGACTGAACGCTTTGTTCGGTATGGAGTACGCAAAATATGGTGAAGAGCACTCAGAGATTTTCGAAACTGAAACTTCTGATCGTTCTTTTGAAGAAGAAACTAAGCTTTCTGGCTTCTCTGCTGCACCTGTTAAAGGCGAAGGCTCTGCCATCGAATACGACAATGCACAAGAAGCATGGACCGCTCGCTACACGCACGAAACTATTGCGATGGGCTTTTCAATCACTGAAGAAGCGATTGAAGATAACTTGTATGACTCTTTGTCATCTCGTTACACCAAAGCATTGGCTCGCGCTATGGCATACACCAAGCAAGTTAAAGCTGCGTCTATCTTGAACAATGCGTTCTCTGGCGTAACTTACGGTGATGGTAAAGCTTTATGTGCTACCGACCACCCACTTGTCTCTGGTGGAGTTAACTCAAACGCTCCAGCTGTTGCTGCTGACCTTAACGAAACTTCTTTGGAAGCGGCTGTTATTCAGATTGCAGGTTGGACGGATGAGCGTGGTCTTTTGATCGCTGCTAAGCCTCGTAAACTGATCGTACCCCCTTCATTACAATTCGTTGCAACTCGCTTGCTCGAAACTGAAGGACGTGTGGCAACTGCCGACAACGATCTGAACGCGCTTCGCAACAACGGATCAATCCCTGAAGGCTATGCGATTAACCACTACCTGACCGACACTAACGCTTGGTTCTTGTTAACTGACGTTCCTAACGGTCTTAAGCACTTTGTGCGTACACCCATGCAGACATCAATGGACGCTGACTTTGATACAGGCAACAGCCGATACAAAGCTCGTGAGCGTTACTCATTCGGTGTTTCTGATCCATTGGGTATCTTTGGCTCAGCTGGAGCGTAATCTAGCAGAGTTAGTACTAGAAGGGGCTTCGGCCCCTTTTTTATTTGACTGGTTTTATATCTCGTGGTACAAAGGCAGTACTAGGAAAAACTAACGTGTATCTGACAGACCTAGCTGACGGCATGCAGACAGATACACTAAACTCGCATGTGAGGAACATCTAATGGCTACAACAACTTTTTCAGGTCCCGTCGTATCTACTAACGGTTTTACTGGTGATATTACTGGTGATGTGGTTGGTCTGGTTCAAGTCCCAACCTACGACGTCGCAGGTGCGCCAGCAGCTACTAGTATCGCTGGTACTCTTATTTACGTGTCTGATGGCGCAGCAGGTTCTCCTATTCTAGCTTTCTCTGATGGCACTGATTGGCTTCGTTCTGATACAGGCGCGGCTATTTCTGATTCATAAGGAACTGACGCATGGCTTTAATACCTAGAAATACGCCTAGTGCAGAAGAATTGGCTAGGCGTGGCGTCGGTGTAGAGAAACCCAAGGCTAAACCCGCTGCTAAGAAGACTAAAAAGTCTAGCAGTAAGGAGTAAAACATGGCGATGGAAACCGATGTCAGTAGCGCAACATTAACTGCTGACGGTACTGTGTATGGCGCCCGAACTCGCGTTAAATCTATAACGTATCTTGCTACGTCTACGGGCGGCAGCATTGTACTTAAAGATGGCGGGTCTTCTGGTGATACTAAAATCAATATTGCTACCCCTGCGGTAGCTGATGCTTACGAAGTCGTTATCCCTGCACAAGGCGTGTTATTTGAAACCGATGTGTATTTGGATTTGACTGACGTAGCGTCTGTGACTGTGTTCTACGGGTAATACCATGCGTACCTATTACGCAAAAGGTGGTCGAGTAGAGAAATCGAAGATGGCTTGCAATAAGCCAAAGCGTACACCTTCTCATCCTAAGAAATCCCACGTAGTAAAAGCGTGTGAAGGTGGTAAGGAAAAAGTAATACGTTATGGCGAGCAAGGTGCCAGCACAGCTGGAAAGCCCAAAGCCGGTGAGTCTGCTAGAATGAAAGCAAAACGCAAGTCATTTAAAGCTCGCCACGCCAAGAATATTGCTAAAGGTAAGATGTCCGCAGCTTATTGGGCGGATAAGTCGAAATGGAAAGAAGGAGGCTTTGTCTGATGCCTAGCATGAGCAGAGCACAACACAAAATGATGACCGCAGTGGCAAACAATCCTAAATTTGCCAAGAAAACGGGAATACCCCAATCAGTAGGAGAAGAGTTTATGAAAGCTGACAAGAAAATGATGAAGTATCAAGAAGGTGGTATGGCATCAAAACAATCACCTATAACTCAAGAAGACATTGACCGTATGATGATGGAAGGTGAGTCTGAGTATCAGTCTACTATGTCGAGCGAAGACCGCAAAAAACGCCAAGAAGCCGTAAAAGAAGAAGACATGAAGAAGAAAATGCCTTCGAAAAAACCCAAAATGATGATGGGTGGTGGTATGGCTAAAGGCTACAAAGCTGGCGGTAAAGTCCGAGGTGCAGGTTGTGCCAAGAAGGGTGTTCGCCCCTGTAAGATGATGTAATGAAGCGGTACTACAAAAAAGGCGGCACTGTTAAAGATGATTGCTACCGTAAGGTTAAGTCATCATACAAAGTGTTTCCAAGCGCATACGCAAGCGGTGCGATAGCCAAATGTAGGAAGAAGAAAGCTCGTGGCGGTTAGAAAGACTGAAAAAGGTGCGGCACTGAAACGCTGGTTCAAAGAGGACTGGAAAGACGTCCGCACTGGTAAGGCTTGTGGTAGGGGCAAAGATGAAAAACGTGGTACCCCCTACTGCCGCCCTACTAAAAAGGTGTCAAGTAAGACACCAAAGACTGCAGGAGAAATGTCCGCTGCGGAGAAACGCAAGAAGATTGCGGAGAAAAAACGTCTAGGACAACCCGCAGGTAAGCCACGTCGTGTGTCTCCTGCTAAGAGGAAAAAGTAATGGCGACATCAGGCACAGCTACATTCAACATGGACTTCACCGAAATAGCGGAAGAAGCATGGGAGCGTGCCGGTCGTGAAATGCGTTCTGGATATGACCTCCAAACTGCCCGTCGGTCTATGAATTTGATGACCATTGAATGGCAGAACCGTGGAATTAACTTATGGACTATCGACGAGGGGAGTGTGAGCCTTACTAACGGCACTGCACAGTATGACCTTCCCGCCGATACCATTGACCTACTAGACCAGATTGTACGTACAGGCACAGGGTCTAACCAGCAGGATCTGACGATTTCACGGATCAGTGTGAGTACATACGCGTCTATACCTGCGAAAAATAGCACGGGGCGACCGATTCAGGTCTGGATAGAACGTCTTAGAGACAACCCAAGAATAAACGTATGGCCTGTACCAGACAGCGATAACTACACGTTTTGCTACTGGCGTATGCGTCGCGTACAAGATGCGGGTAGTGGGGTGGAGACAGCGGATATGAACTTCCGGTTTTTGCCTTGTTTAGTGGCTGGGCTAGCATACCACATCGCTATGAAGGTGCCCGCGCTTGAAGGTCGCATCCCCATGCTGAAACAGATTTATGAAGAGCAGTTCCAACTTGCCGCAGAAGAGGACCGAGAAAAGACTCCCGCTAGGTTTGTGCCCAGAATTTCGAGGTACTAGTTGTGGGCATACGGTTTGCTTCGAATAAACGCGCAGTTGCGATATGTGATGTATGCGGGTTCCAGTACAAGTTAAAGGAACTACGCAACTTAATTGTTAAGGGGCGGGATACAAACGTTAAAGCCTGTCAGGAGTGTTGGAACCCAGATCACCCACAGCTACATCTTGGTGAATATCCAGTTGACGACCCTCAAGCTTTGCGCGATCCTAGACCCGACAATGCGGAATATGCTCAGAGTAGAGCACAAATTATCCCAGCGTTTCAAGTAGTTGGCACTGGGTTTATAGGTACGGTAACCGTAGTTACGTAAGGAGATAGATATGGCTGGTTGTGGAAGTAAAGGGATGAAAAAGGGCGGTATGGCTAAGAAAAGCAGCTGTGGCACTAAGAAAATGGCTAAGGGTGGTGGCGTTAAAGTCCGAGGATGTGGCGCGGCTACTAAAGGCACTATGGCTAGAGGGCCAATGGCGTAAAGTATGAACTATACGGAACTGAAAACGAATATCGAAGACATTTGTGAGACGTCTTTCACAGATGACCAGCTTGCTATGTTTACACAACAGGCGGAGCAAAAAATCTACAATTCGGTTCAGATCCCCACTTTACGAAAAAATGTTACGGGAACCCTAACCGCAAGTAATAAGTATTTATCCAGTCCTTCGGATTTCTTATACAACTACAGTTTAGCCGTAATTGATGGAAGTGGTGCGTATAGCTACTTGATTAACAAAGACGTTAACTTCATACGAGACGCATATCCTACGCCGACGAGCACTGGGTTACCAAAACACTATGCGTACTTCGATGAGGATACGTTTATTCTGGGACCTACGCCTGACGACTCGTACGAGGTTGAATTACATTACGGATACTACCCTGAGTCTATTGTGACAGCAGGAACTACATGGTTAGGTAATGAGTTTGACACGGCTTTATTGAACGGTGCGTTGATAGAAGCTATACGGTTTATGAAGGGCGAACCAGATATTATTGCTAACTACGAAAAGCTTTATTTACAATCAATCACACTACTCAAGAATTTGGGTGATGGTAAACTACGAGAGGATACTTACAGGTCTGGTCAGTTCAGATCACCAGTAAGTTAAGGAGATAATTATGGCTATAACACAGGCAATGTGTACTTCGTTTAAAGTCGCTCTTCTTGATGGAGAGATGGATTTTAGTAGCGACACATCACAAACATTCAAAATCGCTTTATACACATCAAGTGCTACTTTAGGCGCAGCTACTACAGCATATAGTACTACCAACGAGGTTACTGGTACAGGCTACACGGCGGGGGGAAACACCCTGACAATCGCAGCTAACCCAGCTTCGTCTGGTACTACAGCATTTCTGGACTTTACAGACACTACGTGGACAACCGCTACGATTACGGCTCGTGGGGCTTTGATTTACAAGTCTGGTGGAGGTGATCCTGCTGTCGCTGTCCTAGATTTTGGTTCCGATAAGACCTCTACGGCGGGTAACTTTACCATTCAATTCCCAGCCGCTGACGCGTCTAACGCCATAGTTAGAATCGCGTAGGTGTACTAATGGCATCGTCTATTGAGTACGTAGGGTGGGGTGCACAACCTTGGGGCGCTGGCTCTTGGGGGGAAGACCTCACTATTGTACTAGTAGATGGTGTTAGTGCTACTTCGACTGTCGGTAGTGTTAGTGTTGTCGCTGAGGCAAATGTTGCTGCTAGCGGTGTAGAGGCTACAGGTACTTTAGGTACTCCAGTAGTAATTGGAACGTCTAATGTATACCCATCTGGTTTAGAAGTTGTTGGGTCGATAGGCACAGTAAGTGTCGTCGCCGAAGCAAATGTCGCTGTTACAGGTCTAGAAGCCACTGCTAGTTTAGGCTCCGTTGAGGTAGCGGCAGATGCAAACGTAACTGTTACTGGGGTAGAAGCGACTGGCTCCCTTGGTACGGTAAGCGTCGTTGCAACGGCTAATATATACCCAATTGGGGTGCAAGCCACTGGCTCTGTAGGATCTGTCAGCACTGAATCCACAGCGAACATATACCCCACTGGAGTAGAAGCTACAAGTAGTCTAGGCGATGTTACGTTTGTTTTGTCGATTGTTGAAGTAGTAGGCTCAGTTACAGGTACGGCTTTGTTAGGTACGCCCGTAGCCTCAGCAGATGCAGATGTTCCCGTCACAGGACTTCAAGCGCAGGGGTATTTAGGGGTAGTTAATATTTGGGGTGAAATAGATGACAATCAGTCACCAAACTGGCAAGATATTACAAGTATACAGGATCCATTATGGGGTACAGTGAACGACGCACAAAACCCCGATTGGCAAGGCATCGCAGATGCACAAGATCCATTATGGGGTACAGTGAACGATACACAAGATCCCGACTGGCAAAATATAGCCGCATGAGGTTAAAACATGGCAACTCAATATACATCAATACTTAAATTAGCGCTTCCCACTCAGGGGGAGTTAAGTGGTACTTGGGGTGACGTGGTTAACGACAACATCACTTCTATGGTTGAAGAGGCTATTGCAGGTCGCTCAGTTATTAACTCGTGGGCTGCTAACTCCCACACACTGACTACAGCGGACGGACTTACTTCAGAATCCAGAGCCGCAATGCTTGAGTTTACAGATACTGGTACGGCGTTGTCAGGAGCGGCTACAGTAATATGCCCTACAGCGACTAAAATCTATGTGTGTAAAAACGGAGCCGGACAAACGGTAACAGTTAAAACTGCCGCAGGTACTGGTGTTGCTATCCCGAACGGCGAGACGATGTTTGTTTTCTGTGATGGGACTAATGTTGTTCAGGCAGTTACAAGTTTAACTACGCTTAAAGTCGGTACTGGAATTCAAGTCAGTACAATTCTTGACGAAGATAACATGGCGTCAGATAGCGCCACCGCATTAGCTACTCAACAATCTATCAAAGCATATGTAGACGCGCAAATTACCGCACAAGACTTTGATTTTGCAGGAGATACAGGGACTGGCGCAGTAGATCTCGATAGCCAAACATTCACTGTTGCAGGTACTGCTAATGAGATTGAGACCTCTGCTTCTGGGCAGACTATAACCATTGGACTACCAACCGCTATTGTTGTAACAACAATTACTACGACTAATGTCCAAGCGACAAATATCAAAGCTAATGATGGTACCGCAGCTATTACCATCGCAGACTCCACAGGACAAGTTACTGTAACCGATGCCGTACTAACTACCGCTGATATTAATGGGGGCACCGCAGATAACGTTACGATTGGTGGTTCTACTGCAGCTGCGGGATCTTTTACGACTCTAGGCGCTTCTGGAACTACGAGCCTTGGTGGTGCGCTAGCATTAACTGGTAACTTGGACATTAACACAAACAAGTTCAACGTAACCGCTGCGGATGGTAATACACTTATCGCTGGTACTTTAGGTGTTACAGGGGATGTAGACATCAACGGCGGCACAATAGACGGCACAGTCATTGGTGGTTCTACTGCAGCTGCAGTTACCGGTACGACTATTGTTGCTAACACTAGCATAGAAATTGCGGGCACGACTACAGTGTCGTCTATTCTTGATGAAGACAACATGGCCTCTGACAGTGACACGGCTTTGGCTACGCAGCAGTCGATTAAGGCGTACGTAGATTCTCAGGTTGGTACGGTAGATACGTTGGCTGAGATCTTGGCCAATGGTAATACTTCTGGTGCAACGGATCTTGTTATTGACAGTGGTCAGGTTTTAACAACCAACACGATTAACGAGACGACTGCGGCTTCGGGTGTCACGATAGACAGCGTGTTATTAAAGGACGACGGCGTTAATGCCACGAACCTTGAGATTACGAATTTAAAAGCCAACGACGGCACTTCGGCCGGTTCGATTGCGGACAGCACGGGTGTTGTGACGTTGGCCTCTAGCGTTTTAACCACCACAGACATCAACGCTGGCACAATAGACGGCACAGTTATTGGTGGCTCATCTGCGGCGGCTGGTTCGTTTACTACGCTTACAGCCTCTGGTGAGATTACAGCAAACGGTGGCATTGCATTGGGTGATGGTGACGTAGCTACGTTTGGAGATTCTGATGACTTATCTATTTTTCACGCAGGAGGCACTACCTATTTTACAAACACCACAGGTTCTTTGGTTTTAAGGACAGACAGTTTCCGCGTACTTAACACCGCCAACTCAGAGCAAATACTGCATGGTGACGCTAATGGAGCAGTAACAGCCTA
>Ga0213861_10004513_pt1 | contig 11350 bp, 11 predicted proteins | sample PICome_4_FD_160110 | JGI IMG/M metagenome (GOLD analysis project Ga0213861, IMG submission 160110) | Coastal seawater microbial communities near Pivers Island, North Carolina, United States - PICO131 | ecosystem: Environmental > Aquatic > Marine > Coastal | place: USA: North Carolina...
TTTATTAATGCCATCGCGTTCAATATTTTAAATCTAGCTATTGCAGGCTTCTTATTGAGGCGGAGCAGGGCCGACAACGCCGGTAAGTGATTTTTGTTCAGAAAATTGGGATATAAACGCGTTTTTAAATTTTTTATTTAGATTAAATCTACGCATCCTGCGGAGGATTCGAAACACCTTGCAGAGTTTCATGAATCTGATTTGCTGCTCGCGAACCTTCGTGCAGAGCACCGGGAACGCATGATGGATTCTTGTTATTAGTGGCTTCACCAGCGAAGAAAATTTGGTTGTTAATTGGCTGGGCGAGTTGTGATCTAAAACTATTGCCGTTTGCGTATGTTGAGGGTGTTGGGTAGGAATAACTGCCGAGCACATAAGGATGCGTAGTCCAATCTTGAACAACACTATCGATGTACTGGGTGTTGACCTCCTCACCGAACAAGGTTGTTAGTTCAGAAAGCATTGTTCTAATTATTTCTTCAGCACCCTCCAAATCGTCTTCTTTTTTATGAGCAATATCGGTTAATGTTTGTCCGTTGTTGCCCATTGGGTAGCACATCAGAATGTGGTCCTTTGATCCAGTTTTGTAATTCGTTGGCACCCAACAACTTGATGACAAACCTTCAGTTATTAGGTAACTCATTCTTTCTTCCCAAAACGGGGCAGTAAAACGCAATGCTACTTTCATGCCGCGACCCATGCCTATATTGTTGTAGGCATCAATAGTTGCTCGGGGAAGGGCGGGTGTAAATTGAATGAGTTCACTCTGTAGAACACCAATGGAGGCGGTAATGATAACTTTATGGCAAATATGTCTATTACCGCCTTTATCGTGAACGGCTACTGAATTACCACTGCTATCAATATGCTCAACCACCGTATTTAACAAGACGTGATCGGAGATTTCATTCCACCAAATTTTCTCTAGTACGTCTGAATACCCCAGTTTTGATGGCGCTAAAACCCGTATATCCTCAGAAAGAGTCCATTTCGAATCTTGTTCTGCTAGGCTTGCGGCGCCAATTCGTTTCAGGGAGTCACCAAAGATTGCACCGGCAAAGCCGTTTTCATATAGGTGATAGGCTCGGTGGTCTTTATCAACGCCATATTGCTTTAAAATATCGTCTGCTAAAGATATTGAGTAATCCTTATGTTGAGCTTTATTGCCATAGTAAGAATTGTACTTCCAGAAGTTACTGACATCAGGATCGGACAAGCATTCACTGCTAAACTCCCAACAAAACTTACCGTTATCTATTGAGAGTAGCTGCTCTCCCTCATAGGCTTTTGTATACACGTCTTTTCCATATTTCTTTATAACGGCGCTATAGATCGGATTATTTTTTCCCAGATAATGCTCTTCTGCACCTAACTCAATGCGGGTCTCGCCCAGAGTCTCGCTGTATATACGTCCGCCTAGACGGTGACTGGCCTCTAAGATTTTTACCTGATACCCGCGGGCTAGTAATTCTATGGCCGCAGATAAACCTGCCATACCGGCGCCAATTATTACTACATCGTAGGTATTACGATTCGTGCCCTGAGCTTTTTCGTTAATAAGTAAGTTAGATACACAGGCCAAACTTGCACTAGCCGCACCTAATTTCAAGACGTCACGTCTGTCGCGGTTAATGTCGGAATCGTTTTTACTCATGTTGCGTGTATCTCGAAAATTTATGCATAATTTGTTAGTTAACGAACTAGGTTTTTCTAGCCGATAAAAAGTTAATACCAATCACTATATAGTAGCAAATATGCCAGATCTATTTTGCGCTCACGGGACAATCTCTAATGATTTTTGCGGTCCTTTTAAGTTAGAAACGAACACGCTGCTTGAGTAATAAATTTATGGCGCTTTTATAGGTTGCCCGTGTGGGGTAGACAAATAGGCATCTACCCACGATTGATGTTTATCTTTTATATCTATCGAATTAATATTGGTATGCGTAGTAATCAGTTGTTCAAGAGCGCTCAAAACGCAACGATAGTAAGTTTCTTGGGTATCTTCCGCTTTAGATAACTCCGCTGTTGTTAATGTTTCTCCCAGAGCTGCTGACCAAGTAGACGCGCTAAATACCCCGTTGCGTACCAAAGTGTCGGCGAGGGCTAGTGCTTCTGCTTGCCACGCCTCGTTAAAGGCTGCTTTGCCATCCATTGCCAGCAATGGTTTAAGTGAATTGTTAACCGATTCATTCATTGTGTTTAATTCAGGTAGGATTCCCATAAATCTAAAAATATGTGGTGATCGGTATTATTGTCCTCGGGCCAGAGTTCAGTTGCGGTAAACATCACACTGTATAAGTGCTGATGGGTTATGATTCCCCGACTGGATAAGTCTGGGAACACGTGGACACCGTGGTAAGCGTGGATTGTTCCTTTTCGGCCACGAGCATACTGGGGTAGGCGGGTATGACCTTCGGGTGCATTTAGTTTTGTGGTAATCGTCTGACCGAATTGGTATCTAGGCTCAGCTTCAATTGTATGGTCAAATCGATGGGCGGCCTTTCGATCAGCTTCGATAGCCTGTTCAGTTGTGATCACAGGAGGCGGTAGTTGTTCATTTACGAATTCCAGTTCTCCTGATAGTGCTTCAGACCGGCTAATTACACCGGCATCGACAAAAGTCGCCAAATCCGTTTGTGCCCATGAATCAAGATAGGGCCTTAACAGATAGTCCTCAGGCATAATGAGTTCTCGGCAGTGACGCCACCAGTCTATAGTTACACCGGGTACATCAACACACTGTGATAATCCCCATTCTCGTGCTTCCCATTCGCTGTTAAATGGCTTTTCTGTTTGAGTAACTTCAATGGGCCCAAAGCCATGTTTCCCACCTAAATCATGAATACCATCCATTAGATATCTCCTTTTCGAACGGAAGAAAGATCACGATCCGTGCCTATCATCGAGTTACGCGTAACGATTCCGGTTAATTCATCCTCATCGAAGTTTTCAGTGCCTGCAGGACGTTCAGGTATCACTAGATAGCGTAATTCGGCTGTGCTGTCCCAAACATTAATCTGACAGTCGCTTTCAAGATTTACCCCAAATTCGCTTAGCACACCACGTGGATCCCTTACCGCACGTGAACGATAGGCTGCCGCCTTATACCATGCAGGCGCAACGCCTAATATTGAGAACGGATAACAGGAACATAGTGTGCATACCACAAGGTTATGTGTGGATCGTGTATTCTCTACTACTTTCAAATGTGCAGTGGCATTCCCTAAAAAACCCATCTCATCAATTGCCGCTGAAGCATCAGTTAACAAGCGTTGACGAAAATCTGAATCTAACCAAGATCGTGCGATAATTCGTGCGCCGCGTTTAGGGCCAATCTCCTCACTGTAGGCTTCTATCCAGGCATCTATCGTGCGTGGATCTACAAGCCCTTTTTTTACGAGTAGGCTCTCCAAAGCTTTGACCCGTAATGCAGATTCAGATGGAAGGTGGCTATGAAGTTCCTGATGAAGTTTCGCTGTTTTATCGGAATCGAATTTAGCCATGGAAATTAACCCTAGTGAACGTAATGTTAAGAGTAAGTCTCTGCAACGTAGATAGCAAATTATTTGCAGTTTTTATGCGGCTTTTACCGGCTACATTATGGAAAGGCATGGTCGCGGGATATACATTAATAATAAATCGCTCGTGTTAACCTTGCGCTTATAAATGGTCTTCACCCTCCAAAATTATGCAATGCGATGAAAAATCGATTTAATCCTTATCTGCTTATACTTACTGCAGGCGTGCTGTGGGGTGGGACATTCTCACTGGCATTGCTAGCGACAAGAGATGGCGCCCATCCCATGGCGCTGACTACATGGCAGGTCATACTTACGGCGCTTATATTTAGCATTATCTGCATTAGGCAAAAAGTTCCGGTCTTTAATCGAAAAAACCTAGGGAAATATTTTGTGGTGGGCGTAATTGGTATTGTCGCTCCGGATATTTTGTATTACAACGCAGCACCTCATTTATCCGCGGGTATATTGTCAGTCACGGTGTCTACTGTTCCCTTATTTACTTATTTGATCATGTGGGGTCTAGGTCTTGAAGGGTTTAATGTTAAGCGTGCGCTTGGCATTATACTGGGCATGATTGCAATACTTTTACTTGTGTTACCGGACCATGGTCTTAGCAGTATCGATGCTAATTATTGGATACTTGCTGTGGTGGCTTGTGCGCTGTTGTACGCATGTGAGAATGTTTATATATCCGAGGGTATTGGGAACCAAATAAGTATTTTTGAACTACTTTGTGGCTCGGCTATGGTGTCATTGGTTTTTCTAATTCCGGTAACGTACTTTATGGGTGTCGGAGAACCCGTTTCATGGATATTCTCTACGTCTGGATTGGCGATATCTGGAATAGCTCTCGTTAGCGTGATCGCATATTCACTTTTTTTCCATACTATTCGCACAGCGGGTCCCGTGTTTGCTAGTCAATGCGCCTATATCGTCACAATTTCAGGCGTTTTATGGGGCATATTGATTTTTTCAGAGCAACACACTATCTGGTTGTGGGTGTCGGTTGTGGTTATGGTCATTGGCGTAGGATTAGTCTCACCGTCGCAGGAAAACGTTACAAATGCTACCGAAGAGTAAAGATGATTTTGTAGGGCTAACGGGTGTTTGCCACTTGGCAACCGGAGGTCAACCGCCGTTATTGAAGTCCCATGCAAAAGCATATGAACAGTTCTCATTTGATAAAACCCGAGGCATGGCAGGCTACGCCAATCATTGGGCTATGGGATCGGTCGTCAAACAGCAGCTTGCTTCGTTAACCAACCTTACTGCTGAAGATTTTGCACTTATAGGCAATGCATCGGAGGGCATAGCGCGTGTGGTGTCGTCAGTGGATTGGCGTGTTGGTGACAATACCGTAGTGGCAGATGTAGATTATGCATCGGGTCGATTTTCGTTAGCACGCTTAGCATCCATGGGCGTAGAAAACAGGGTGGTCTCGGCTGACGACAATTTTATCAAAATTGAAGATCTTCTTGCCGCTTGTGATGCTCGAACAAGACTACTTTATATAAGTCACGTAAATGCACATACTGGACAGCGCATTGATCTTAAGCGCCTTTCTGAGTCTATCGATCCTAATATTGTGCTGCTAGTCGATGCAAGTCATTCACTCGGTGTGATGCCTGTAGATGGAAACTATTGCGATTTTTTGGTGGCTAGCACTTATAAATTTTTACTGGGTACGCACACGGGGGTTCTTGCGTGGAATCAACGGCGTAAAAAGGAATTTAATCCACTTTCAGTAGGTTGGCATGGGGGAGCGTCGGGTTTAGCGGCTAATGATTACAACCCGGTGAGGGGTGGTCAGAGAGCTGAGATTGGTAACTCAAATCACCTCGATGTATATATGTTGAGGACTTCGCTTGATTACCTTGCAGCCATACCGAGTGATGCTCTAGAGTCATATGTTTTAGATTTGGCTGGAAAATTGCGTCGTGGACTGCAGAAACTTGGACTTCCATTACTTACCCCGGAGTCACGCAATAATCGTGGACCCAATGTCTCATTTCAACATGATAACCCGGCAACTTTAGTACGACGTGCAGCTGCCGATAAGATACTGTTATGGGGAGAAGCGGGTCGGGTGCGAGCGTCTGTGCATGTGTTTGTTGAAGAGGACGATGTAGACTATTTTCTCGATTGGATGGCGAAATATCTTTAAGCCTGCTTAGTGTGAATAATCTACTATCGTATGGGCGACTGGTTTCTCTATTAATGTGTCAAGCGCCTCATTGTGCGGAACGAACGTTGCATGCAGAAGCTAGTTTCTTTGAATCTTCTGTGGGGGTAACGACCCCAGAAAGTCTGTACCGGTCGATGTTATTGATTAATTAAATATGCTCACGTCCGATAAGACTGGCGCCGATAACGGCAATCCTAGTGTTCTTTATATGCAAGTAGTCAACTCTATTATGAAGGGAGGTTAATCAATAATTGCACTGGTTGCAAATGAGTTTCATCAAGGAAGTAACCCCACATTGAAAAGCCTATTTTCCAGAATTTGCTGTTTATTTTCAGCTTATCTAGGTAGGATAAATTCACTAAACTCATAAGCTTTAATTAGCGCAAAACGCACACGTGGATCAATGTGTCTATTTCATTATTAAAAACACTCATTATTATTTCAGAGCAGGGAAGTTTTAAGGCTGCTGCTGAATTGGTTAATCTATCCCATGCAGCAGTTGGGCAGCAAATGCGCAGGCTCGAGGAATCGTTGCAGGTTACTTTATTTGATCGATCTGAAAAGAAACCAAAATTAAACAATCTAGGCAAAGCACTGGTGCCCAAAGCGAGAGAAGTTATTCACGCTTACGAATCGATGTTAAACGATATAACAGGCGAAGCCGAGTTGTTTGGTGAACTGAACCTTGGTGCTGTCCCATCAACAATACGTGGTCTAGTTCCCTTATCTATAAAGCAACTGATGCAGACCTACCGTAGTTTGCATATACGTGTAGTTCCTGGCTTATCTGGCGATCTAATGGGACAGGTGCAACGTGGCGCACTGGATGCCGCGATACTGAGTGAACCAGTTCGGGTTGAGCCAAATATAACGTGGACGCAGTTTGCCGAAGAACCGCTGATCTTGCTTACCGCACCAGAAGTATTGAGTAACGATCCGTTGCAACTCATTCAAGATATGCCCTATATCGGCCATGCGCATCATTCAGCAGTTGGAATGTTGGTTAAGAAATGGTTGTTTAGCAATAAGTTGAGCGTTCGCTCTTCTATGGAGATGGAGTCGTTAGAATCGGTAACCAGTATGGTCTCACATAATTTGGGAGTTTCTATTGTTCCTAATATATGTGTTCCTGACCCTGTTTTTGCCAGGTTGCGTAAAATACCATTGCCGGGTATTCCTCATTTCAGAGAACTGGGTTTGTTACATCGCACTGACTGCACAAAAATACGGCTACTCGAGCCGTTGTTGTCTGAGTTACAGCGTACGGTTCAAAGTGAAGTTCACATTTAGGTCCTGTAAAATTTTATTTTAGTTTTTATTAAATATAATTGTTTTGAGTAAAATTTGAATTTAGTCTATTGTCCCCACTTTCGTTTTCTCTACCGATAGGTGTAAATAACAAGTGAGTGAGATAGACAAGAAGATTGTTAACGATTTTGTAAATAACAAAATTGAATTCGTAACGACCGTGCCGTGCAAGCAATTAGCCGGTGTAATTGATGAGATTGATTCAAATGATTCGATTTATCACATACCTTCAAACAAAGAGGATGAGGGTATTGGTTTATGCGCGGGTGCGTTTATGGGTGGCAAACGTTCTGCAATCATTATGCAGAATACAGCGATTGGTGTTACGGTGAATACACTGGTAACCCTTACCCAGTTTTATCGTTTGCCACTACCTATGCTTATTAGTTATCGTGGTGAGTTAGGCGAACCGGTAGCCTGTCAGGTGGAAATGGCGGTGCATACGAAGGCCTTGCTCGCACAATTGCATATTCCAACTTATCACTTTCACAATGAAGATGATGTTAATGAGTTGGACGCAATTTTAAAGCATACGTTTATGTGTAATAAGCCAGTGGCGATTCTCACCGACGCTACTTTATGGAAGGGGTATTAATATGATTCGTTCTGAAGTTCTTAAAAATCTAATCCCTGTAATTTCCGATCACTTCGTTGTTTGTAATATTGGACTACCAAGTCAAGAGTTACATTTGATGGATGATCAGCCAACAAATTTTTACATGCTGGGAACAATGGGTCTTTCGTCTTCTATTGGCTTAGGTGTGGCGCTTGCTCAGAAACAGAAAGTTATCTCCATTGATGGAGACGGATCGGTTTTAACTAATTTTGGCACGCTGCCGACCATTGCCAATAATGTCGCCGACAATTTTATTTTACTGATCATTGACAACGGAAGTTATGGATCTACGGGTGATCAACCGACTTATGCCGGAATGAAGACATCGCTAACTAACGTAGCTCGTGCATGTGGTTGTGAAAACGTAATCGAGTGCGATGCGGAAGATGCGGTATCAACAATGCAGGTGGCGCTTGATAGTAACAAAATGACTATAATCGTTTGCAAGTGTGAATCCGGGAATATTAAAGTACCCGTAATTGAAATGGATCCTGTGGTTATTCGCGATCGGTTTATGCGGGAGTTAGCGTCGCGTAATGCCTAGTTGATATGCTGGCCTAGCTGGGTTTTTGTAACCATACACCGCATTCCAGATGCGGTGTATAGGGAAATTGATCAAACACCGCAAAGCGTTTGATTATGTGAGTCTTGGTAAGTGTTTCAAGATTTAGCCCTAATGTTTGTGGGTTACAGGATATGTACAAAATATTAGTGAAATTTGTTGCGAGTTGTTCGGTTGCAGGGTCTAGCCCCGCTCTCGGCGGGTCAACAAATAAGGTGCTGAAGTTATAATTATCCAGTGGTATGTCTTTCAGTCGTCTAAACGCTCTTTCTTTGTTTAATGCCTGAGTTAGTTCCTCGCTGGACATTCTGGCAATCTTAACATTGGTAATGTGGTTCGCGTTTAAGTTGTAAAAGGCCGATCTAACCGATACTTTAGAAACTTCAGTCGCCAATACTTTGTCGAAGGAATCTGCTAGTACACAGGTGAAATTTCCATTGCCGCAGTATAGTTCGAGTAGGTCACCGTTTAATTGTTTAGAACAATTTTCTGCCCAGCTCAGCATATGCTGGTTCACTCCGGCGTTCGGTTGGGTAAAACTACCTTCAACTTGCTGATAGTGATAGTTCCGCTCGTTAACCTGTAATACCTCAAGTAGGTACTCGCGGCCCAGTATTATTTTTTGTTTTCTACTTCGCCCAATGATGTTTATTCCTAGAGCATCTTGAAGACGGGTTGCGGTCGCTTCCCATTCATCATCTAACTTTCGATGATAGATAAGCGTTACAACAGCCTCTCCACTTAACGTGGTCAGAAATTCTGCACTAAATAACCGTTTTCGTAGAATATCGGAACCTGTGATTTCCCCTAACAATGTTGTCATTAAATGATTTATAAGTTCCGACGCCACTGGAAACTGCTCAAGGGTGTATAGGGTCTTTTCACCGGGGCTAGTCATGGCATAAAATGATTTTTCCCCTTCATGCCATACTCGGAATTCGGCACGCATTCTGTAATGAGTCGGCTCAGATTTGAATACTTCAATATTTGGTAGATTGAAGCGGAGATACTCGCGTTCTAGTACAGTTAATTTAGTTGCGAGTTGAGATTCGTACTGGGTGGGATCAATAACAGTCAATGGATTAATCAGTTGTGTGGAGTTGTGGGATTATAACCGTAGATTGATCATGTAACGTTTTTTTCGTATCCATTCAGTTTACCGGCAAGCCTTTCTAAGTTCGGCAAACTACTTGTATACTTCAAACAGCGTATGCCGTTGTTTTAACTTTAGCGATCTATAAACGTTCCCTCATATCCATCAGTTAACCCGGGCTTACTAAATGACAGTAGAACAAACACCTACGCAGAGGCTGTATGCAGTTGTTGAACAAGGTTTATGTATCGGCTGTGGCCTGTGTCAATCGGTAGCTGGAGAACAACACGTATCGGTGATGAAAACACTAAACGGATACGAACAACCGGTGGTGGTTGGGGAATTGGATCACCAGACGGTAGATAAAATTTTAGACGTATGTCCCGGAACACATGTGGAAGGTTTACCAAAAGATAAAGTCGAGGAAGATACTAAAATTGATAATGTATGGGGTCCATGGCGGCGCTTAGTATTAAGCTGGGCTTCAGATCCGAAAGTGCGTTTCGAAGGATCAACAGCGGGAGTGCTCACTGCGCTGGCCGGATATTTACTAAAGTCCCGACAAGTAGACTTTATTTTACATACACGTTCGTCCGCAGTAGAGCCAAGTTTCGGTGAAGCGACATTAAGTTTTAACCATGCTCAGGTACTAGAGGCTGCCGGATCACGATATGGACCGAGCGCTACGTTAATTAATATTTCTAGCGTACTGGACCGAAATCAGCCCTTTGCATTCATTGGAAAGCCATGCGACATAGCGGCTCTTAGAAATTTTTCAAGATACGATTCCCGAGTTGAAAAATTAGTTAAGTATTATTTGACACCGGTTTGCGGTGGAATAATGCAACCACTTTCCACTATCGACTTTATAAAACGTAATGGTGTGGAGCCGGAAAAGGTAACTCATTTTCGTTATCGGGGAAGAGGCTGTCCGGGCCCAACGAGAATTGAATCTAACGAGGTGGTGAAAGAAGTCCATTATCTTGACTTTTGGGGTGAAGACGCTACCCAGTGGGCACTTCCGTTTCGTTGCAAAATTTGCCCTGATGGAATTGGAGAGGCGGCAGACATAGCAGCTGCGGATACATGGTTTGGTGGTTCACCAACCCGGGAAGGGAGTTTGGGTGATCCGGGGGAAAATGCTCTTATTGCACGAACGATGGCAGGACAAGAATTATTGGAAGCTGCGGCAGCTGCAGGGGTGCTTAGTCTAGGACAGGATGTTACTCCAGATGAAATGAGCGGTTATCAACCTCACCAAATGCGCAAGAAGTATGCGGTATGGTCGCGTTTCCAGGGTATCGGAGATGAAGGTCGGATCGTTCCACACGTGGAACGATTGCGAATACAGGAACTGGCGGAGGATTTAACGGATAGCAGAAATGAATATCAACGCAACGGTACGCGGCAGAGGATCATTGATGGCAAAGTGCAGGAACCAACACCGAAACCTTGGAAATTGTAATTGAGATTATTTTTATTGTATTTATTCAGGGCTAACCTAGAATAATCGAACGTGGTGTTTATGATTTGATTGATGATATATGGACTCTAGGAAATAAATTTGTAGGACGTAAAATAATATGAAAGACCGATTTGATTACAAAATTTCTACTCAGTCACAAGTTGCGCGAGATCATTATGTGGAGGCAGTAGATCTTGTGTTAGCGGCCCAAGCAGGAATCGTTGATACTTTTGAAAAAGTGGTGGAAGCCGACCCGAGTTTCGCCTTGGGCTATGTTGGACTGGCTAGGGGTAAACAGTACGGTGGCAGTGTTGCAGATGCAAAGATCGCGATGGAAAAAGCGCGAACGCTTACTAAGGGTCTTAATGCTCGTGAACAAAGTCACCTTAATGCCTTTGGTTTGTTAATTGGCGGCAAGGGCCCAGAGGCCTATTCAGCTATTCGTTCTCATGTGGATTTATACCCGCGTGATGCTTTGATTGCGCAAACCTGTTCATCAGTCTTTGGGCTAATAGGTTTCTCGGGAAAACCAGGGAGAGAAGCCGAGATGCTTGCCTATAATGCTGAACTTTTACCTCATGATGGTGAAGCGTGGTG
>Ga0213861_10004521_pt1 | contig 11337 bp, 8 predicted proteins | sample PICome_4_FD_160110 | JGI IMG/M metagenome (GOLD analysis project Ga0213861, IMG submission 160110) | Coastal seawater microbial communities near Pivers Island, North Carolina, United States - PICO131 | ecosystem: Environmental > Aquatic > Marine > Coastal | place: USA: North Carolina | collected...
CGCATCCCCATGTCGCCCCGCATGCCCGACCCGACGCCGGTCTGGCCGGTGTGAAACAGGGTAATCGCCCCTTCCTCGGCAATCGCCTCGTACAGGGTATAGGCCGCCCGGTCATTGGGAAAAAACCCCTGCATGGTCGGGTGAAACTTGAAGCCCCGCACGCCAAACTCGCGCACCAGCCGACGGGCCTCGCGCGCGCCTGCCTTGCCCTTGTGCGGATCAATCGAGGCAAAGGGGATCAGGATGTCGTCATTTTCGGCACAGACCCCCGCCACCTCTTCGTTGGAGTAGCGGCGAAAGCCGGTTTCGCGTTCCGCATCGACCGGAAAGATGACGGCGGCGATGTTGCGCTCGCGGTAGTAGTTCGCGGTGTCCTGCACCGTGGGCAACATCCCCTCGGCCCCGGCGGGGTTTTTGAAATAGGCGGCCATGCCTGCCTGAAATTCGTTGTAGCCATCGTCGCGGCTGGTGCAGCACGGCTCTTCGGCGTGGGTATGGAAATCGATGGCCCGAACGGCGGAAAAGTCGACCATGGCGTATCTCTCCTTCTGGGGCGCAGCGGCGCGACCGGGCGTTGCTAGAGTGCTAAGGGATCAAGGACCGATTGGGCAATTGTGAAACCGGCACGATCAGACATGGATCGCCCCCGGACAGTCGCCATCATAAAGCCGTTCGATCAGATCGGCGTGGTTCTGGCGCAGCGCCCGCTGGTTGAGCGAGCCTTTTTCGGTGATCTCGCCCTTGTCAAAGCTGGGCGGCACGTCAAGCACCACGGCCCGACGAATGCGCGCGGCAGAGCCTGTGGCGGCCTGCGCTGCTGCCGCCAGCCGCTCGGTCAGGGCCGCCATCCGCGCCTCGGGCGGCAGGCGCAGGGCGCTGTCGGACAAAATCAGAAGGGCGCCAAGCTCGGCCGCGTTCTCGCCCACAATGACCGCATCGCGCAACAGCCCCCCCGCCGCATCGACCAGCCCTGCCCGCACAGCCCCCACGGCCACCCATGTCCCGGTCCCAAGTTTGAAATTCTCGGCCACCCGCCCGTCAAAGAAGAATCCTTTGGAAAAATCATCCGGATCGGCCGGTCGCAGGGCGTCGCCCATGCAATAAAACCCATCCTCGTCAAAGGCCTCTGCCGTGCGCTCGGGGTCGTCCAGATACCCCGGCGTGATCGTCGGGCCCTTGAGCCGGGCCTCAAGCTTGCCCCCGCTGGGCACCAGTTTCAGCGTCAGGCCAAGGGAGGGCACGCCGACATTGCCCGCCTTTTCCTGAATATCGGTGCAAGCCAGCGCAAAGGGCGAGGTCTCGGTCGCGCCAAGACCCGTGGCCAAAAGAACCTCGCGCCCGATGACCTTGCGCCCGATGGCCGCAAGGCGGTCCCAGGTGTGCTGGGCCATGCCCGCCCCGGCATAGAACAGCATGCCTAGGTCGGAAAAGAACGATGCGGCGAGGTCTGCGTCCTGCTCAAGCTCCTCGACCAGCATGTCGTAGCCGATGGGCACGTTGAAATACCAGGTGCAGGCCACCTCACGCAGGTTTCGCAGGGTTTCGTCAAACTTGCCCGGGGCGGGGCGGCCATCGTCGATGTAGTAGGTCCCGCCATTGGTCATCACGAGGTAGAACGACTTGTTCCCCGCTGCCGTATGGTTCCACGGCGCCCAGTCCAGAACAACCGGCGGCTGATGGTTGAGAAAGCGGTAGCAATCACGGATCATGGCCTGGCTGGCGCAGAGCATCCGGTTGGTGTTGATCACCGCCTTGGGCGACCCGGTGGAGCCCGAGGTGAACAGGTATTTGACCACCGCCTCTTCGGTCAGGCTAGCGCGAGCGGCATCGGCGCGTAAGGTCGGACCGCCCAGAAGGCTGTCGAAGGCGATCCCATCCCCCGGAGCCGTCAAGGCAATAACCGGACGGTCGGGCGCCGCGATCGCAGCCAAGGCCGGGCCAAAGGCCACCCCGTCATCCGCATAGATCGCGCCGGGCTTTAGCGTGGCGGCAATATCGCGCAGCTTGGCATGGTCCTTGGACACCAGCGAATAAGCCGGCGAGACCGGGGCATAGGGGATGCCCACACAAGCGCAGGCGATGCCCAAGAGGGCATGTTCAAGGCTGTTTTCCGACAGGATCAGCAACGGCCGATCCGGCCCAAGGCCCAGCCCCAGCAGCCGGTCGCCGATCTGCCGGGCGGCAAGCCGGGCGGCACCATAGCTGATCCGCCGCCAGTCGCCGCCATTGACCCTGCGGGCGATCCACGCCCGGTCCGGGGCGGCGTCGGCCCATTTGTCCAGATAATCGGCGAGCGTCGGCATATAGCCAGTCAACGCGCCGGGCTGGCGCATCAGGACGGAGCCATCGTCCTGCCTGTCATAGGTGAATCTGGGGGACCAGAACCGGTCCTGCCCGTCCGTCAAGCCTGCCGTCATGCGAGCCTCCCCTGCCCTTCCCCTTTCAGCCCGGCACGCGATGCGCCGGGGTACCGATGGAAAGACAGGCCCGATTTCGTTTACTTGGTTAACAGTTACTCAGGCCAAGGACCAAAGTCCAGCATGCAAAAGAAAACCCCCGCGCCGTGGCACGGGGGTCTTTGTCTTGAACCAATACCCGGCAGATCAGCCGCGGGGCCTGCGCGGCGGGGCATTGCCGCCCGGTGCCCGCTTTGGTTTGCCACCTGTACCTTTGCCACCCGGGCCTTTGCCGCCGCCGGGACGGGGACCAGCGCCCTTGGCGCCTGCACGGTCCTTGCCTGCACGCGGCGATGTGCTGCCACCCGGCGGCACGAACCGCTTGGAAGTGTCGGTGGCGTCAGCGCGCGGTTTGGCAGCCGGGGCGCTGTCCGCGCTCCGCTCGGGCTTGCCCTTGTAACGATCGTCAGGCTTGCGATCGTATTTGGCCTTGGGCTTGTCATCATAACGACGCTCGGACTGGCCGGCAGGTTTGCCGCCCGGTTTGCCACCCGGCTTGCCAAAAGTCTTGCCCTTGGGCTTGTCATCATAGCGCCGTTCAGACGTCCCTGCGGGCTTTTCCCGGTCACCCTTCGGGCGCGGCTCTGCCGGACGGGGGGTGTGTTTGAACCCCTTGTCATTCTTGGGATGGCGCGGCTTGCGGAAGGGCACGACTGATCCGTCAGCCACATGATCGACGGCGGGTGCCGCAGTCTCAGGCTCAGGTGCAGGACGCGGCTCCGAACGCGGCGCAGGCTTTGGCCGTGGTGCAGCCTTTGGGGCCGCTGACGCCGCTTTGGGCGCAGCTTCGGACGCAGCTTCGAACACGGCCGGTGCCACCGGTTGGATCGGTGCGACATCCGGGGTCTCTGCCGACGGTGGAATGGGTTCGTCCATCACTTCGGCCCGAGGCTTGCGCATCGGTTTGACGTCAGGACGGGGCTTTGCATCGGGGCGGGGCTTGCGCGGGCCGCTGCCGCCCAGATCGGGCGGACCATCAAGCCTGCGGGCCCGAACGCCATCCTCCATCAATCCACCTTCGCCCAACCCGGCCAGAAAGCCCGGCACGCTGGCCTCGGTCAGTTCGACATAGCTTTCGCTCCGCTGAATGCGGATCGCGCCGATGGCGGTCTTGTCGAGACCGCCGATCTTGCAAACGAGGGGCAGCAGCCAGCGCGGCTCTGCCCGGTCATCGCGGCCGACAGACAGGGAGAACCAGACCGACGGGCCAAAGGGCTTGCGATCCTCGCGGGCGACGGGGGTATCGACACCCGACAGATCCTCGGGCGCGGACTGACCACTGCGGTAGAGGCGGAGATATGCGGCAGCGATCCGTTCGGGGCCGTGCAGGGCCAGAAGCTTGGCCGAAAACTCTGCCTCGTCCTCTGACATCTCTTCGGTCCAGACGGGATCGGCCAACAGCCGTTCTTCATCGCGGCGCAGGATATCCTCGGCCGAAGGTGCGGGCACCCATTCGGCGTCGATCTTGGCGAACTTGAGCAGGCGTTCGGCCTTCTTGACGATCTTGGAGGGCACGATCAGGGCCGATATCCCCTTGCGCCCTGCCCGGCCCGTTCGGCCCGAGCGGTGCAACAGGCCTTCGGCATTCGTCGGAAGCTCTGCATGGATCACAAGGTCAAGGTTGGGCAGGTCGATTCCGCGGGCCGCCACATCGGTGGCAACGCAGACCTTGGCACGACCGTCGCGCATGGCCTGCAAGGCGTGGGTCCGCTCGGTCTGGCTAAGTTCGCCCGAAAGGGCCACCACGGCAAAGCCACGGTTGGCAAAGCGGGCGGTCAGGCGGCTGACCATGGCGCGGGTATTGGCAAAGACGATGGCGTTCTGGGCATCGTGGTAGCGCAGCACGTTAATGATGGCGTTTTCGGCATCGCGTTGGGCCACATGGACGGCCTGATAGGCGATATCGGAATGCTGGCGGGTGCCGGACAGGGTCGTGACCCGGACGGCATCGCGCTGATACTGTTCGGCAAGGCGGGCGATGCTGGCCGGAACCGTGGCCGAAAACATCAGGGTCCGACGCTCGGGCGGGGCTTCGCCCAACATGAACTCAAGATCTTCGCGGAACCCAAGGTCCAGCATCTCGTCCGCTTCGTCGAGCACGATGGCGCGCAGGGCTGACATATCAAGGGAGTTGCGCTGTATGTGGTCGCGCAGACGGCCGGGGGTGCCGACGACCATATGGGCGCCACGATCAAGGGCCCGCCGCTCTTCGCGCATGTCCATGCCACCGACACAGGACACCACGCGGGCGCCGGTCTTGGCGTAAAGCCAGCTGAGCTCGCGCATGACCTGCAGGGCCAATTCGCGGGTCGGTGCAATGATCAGGGCAAGCGGTTTGTCCGCCGGGCCAAGCACGTCTGCGCCTTCAAGAAGGGTCTCGGCAATGGCAAGGCCAAAGCCCACCGTCTTGCCGGAACCGGTCTGGGCCGAGACAAGAAGGTCGGCCCCCTGCAATTCGGGATTTGTTACCGCCTCTTGAACAGCGGTGAGGGTCTCATAGCCGCGCTCTGTCAGCGCATCGGACAAGGTCTGGATCATCTGGGAAATCGGTCTGGCCTACTGTGGCGCAACAACGCGCAATGGCCCGCCCATCATGGGCAGGACAAGAGAGGGGCGGTACACCCTTCGGTTGGGGAAGTATAGCCCGCCGTTGCAGACCCGGCTAGATCGAAATGCTTTGCAGCAATGTCGCCTTGTCCATATCGGCCTTGGCGCCGCGCAAAACTACCTCGCCCCGGTTGAGGACGGTAAAGGTATCGGCCAGATCGTAGGCAAAGTCGAAGAACTGCTCGACCAGCACCACGGCAATTTCGCCCTCGTCGCGCAGCTGGGCGATGACACGGCCGATCTGCTGGATGATGTTGGGCTGAATGCCCTCAGTCGGTTCATCAAGCAACAGGACGCGGGGGCGCGTGATCAGGGCCCTCGCAATGGCAAGTTGTTGCTGCTGGCCCCCCGACAGGTCGCCGCCGCGCCGGTCTTTCATGTCCTTGAGGACCGGAAACAGGTCGTAGATCTTGTCAGGGATCGTCCATTGATCACGGGGCAGACAGGGAAAACCGGTCTCAAGGTTTTCCGTCACCGTCATCAGAGGAAACACCTCGCGCCCCTGCGGCACATAGGCGATGCCGGCCCGGGCAGCGCTGAAAGCTGTCGGATGATCAAGCGGTGCGCCCCCCACGGCCATTGAGCCGGTGGCATAGGGATGCCGTCCGGCGATGGCCTTGAGAAGCGAGGTCTTGCCTACGCCGTTTGTGCCCATCACCGCCGTCACCTGACCGGGGGACGCGGTCAGGGTGATCCCGTGCAGGATCTGGCTTTGGCCGTATTTGAGGGTCAGGTCCTTGACGTCCAGCATCGTTCAGCGCCCCAGATAGACGTCGATAACGTCTTGATTGGCGGTCACATGGGCCAGTGAGCCTTCGGCAAGGACCGATCCTTCGTGCAGGACGGTGACCCTGCAATTCAGGCGGCGCACGAACTCCATGTCATGTTCCACAACGACCACCGCCCGGGTCTTGGCCGCCCGGACCAGCAGGTCGGTGGTATGCTCCCTCTCGGATGGGGTCATGCCAGCGGCGGGTTCATCGACGAGCAGAAGACGGGGGTCCTGCGCAAGCAGCATCCCGATCTCGAGCCACTGTTTCTGGCCGTGGCTGAGTTCGCCCGATATCCGGTCAAGCTGATCCAGCAGACCGATCTCTTCGGCGATCTCGCTGATCCCCTTGTCCGCCTTGGCCGAGCCGCGTGAAAACAGCACGTCAAAGGGGCCACGCGGATTGCGCAGGGCCATGGCAAGGTTCTCGCGTACCGTCTGCGCCTCGAACACGGTGGGTTTCTGAAACTTGCGGCCAATGCCCTGCCGGGCGATGTCGCTTTCGGACAGGCCCAGAAGGGAGATGCCCTTGTCCCCCCAAAGCACCCTGCCCTCGTCGGGCCGGGTCTTGCCAGTGATGATGTCCATGAAAGTGGTCTTGCCCGCCCCGTTGGGGCCGATCACGGCACGCAGTTCCGGCTCTGCGATCTGGATCGACAGGTTGTTGATGGCGCGAAAGCCGTCGAAAGTGACCGAGACCCCTGAAACCTCAAGAAGCGTGCTCATTCCTGCCCCTCCTCGCGGCGCCAAGCGCCCTTGTCGGGGCCGTAGTCGCCTACCCGGTCGGGAACGGCCCGGTTGATGACGATCATGTCAAAGAGGCCCCCGATCCCCTTGGGGAAGAACAGGGTGACGGAGACAAAGCTGAGGCCGAGCAGCACAAGCCACCAGTCCGTCCAGCGGATGACATAAAAGCCAAGGTTGATATCAGGCGCCCCGCCGCCCGTGAACCATGACGACAAGAGCGACACGAAGGCCGCCCCGATGACCGCCCCGTAAAGCCGTCCCCGCCCGCCGATGGCGACCCAGACAGCAAGATAGATCGAGGCAATGGGCGCGATTTCGGCGGGGTTGATGATGCCGGCCTGCGGATAATAGAGCGCACCGGCCAGCGCCGAGATGATCGCCGTCAGGGTGAATACGAAAAGCTTGTAGCTTTCCACATGATAGCCAAGAAACCGCACCCGCGCCTCGTTGTCGCGGATGGCGCGGATGACGCTGCCCATCTTGCCCGAGATGACCCAGGCAAAAAGGACGTAACCCGCCGCCAGCGCCACGGCCGAGGCCCAGAAGAAGGCGATGGACAGGCTCGCCTGCGACACGTCCTCATAGCCGGGGATGTTTTGCAGGCCCGACAACCCGTTATTGCCCCGCAACCCGCTGTCATTCTGAAAGAGGTAGAGCGACAGGGCGAGCGTCATCGCCTGGGTCAGGATCGACAGGTAAACCCCTGTGACCCGGCTGCGAAACGCCAGCCAGCCAAAGACCAACGCCAAGAGCCCGGGCACAAGTACAACCGCCAGAAGTTGCAGAAAGAGGCTATCGGCAAAGGACCAGATAAGCGGGAATTCCGAAGAGCCCACCACCCCGAAGATCTGTGTGCCGATGGCGTCGATCACCTCTTGTTCGGTGGGCGGAATGGCGCGCCCGGACAGGCTGGCCGCCACGATATTCTCGGTCCGTGCATACATCAGCCACATGCCCACGGCGTAGCCGCCGATGCCGAAAAAGGCGAAATGCCCCAGGCTGAGAATGCCGCAATAGCCCCAGACCACATCCATCGCCACCGCGATCAGGCACAGGCAGAGCGTTTTGCCCAATGTCTTGACGAAGGAGGTGGACACCAGCCCGGCCTGCGCCATGAGGGTGACCCCGATGGTGAAGATGGCCAGCGCCAGAAGGAACCACAGGACCGATGGGTTCCGGCCGATGAAGGTTTTGGGAACGGTAGGGGTCATGTCGCTGCCTTGGTCTGGAGGGATTGCGCCGCCTCTGGCGTCGCCGTGGAGGGGGGCTCTGCCCCCCGCCCCTGCGGGGCTCCCCCCGGGATATTTATGATCCGGAGAAACATGGGCTCAGTCTCCTGCTGCGCGGCCTTTGAGGGCGACGATGCCCTTGGGCCGGAACTGGATGAAGAGGATGATGAAGAGGATCATGTAGGTCTGGGCAGCCAGGGTGTTGGAGGGATTGAACCACTCGATCCCTTTTTGCAGGAAGCCGATAAGCGAGGCCCCCGCCAGCGTGCCCCAGACGTTGCCGACGCCGCCGACGACGACCGTCATGAAGCTTTGCACGATATAGGCCGAGCCCATTTCGGAGGTGACCTGAGCGTAAAGTCCGATGGCGACGCCGGCGATGCCCGCGATTCCAGAGCCGAGCCCGAAGGTGAGCATGTTGATCCGGTCGGGGTTGATCCCCATCGAGGCAGCCATGCCGGGGTTCTGGGTCACCGCCCGCACCTCGAGCCCGAGCCGGGTCCGTTTGAGGATATAGAGAATCAGCGCCAAGAAGATCAGCGCCAGGATGAAGATCGCGATGCGGATATAGCTGATCGAGATGACATCGTTGTAGGACCAGGCCCCATCAAGCCAGCCCGGCGAGGTGAGCGGCCGCGCCTGGGTGCCGAAGATGTTCTTGGCCAGCTGTTGCAGGGCGATGGAGATGCCGAAGGTGGCCAGCAGTGTTTCCAGCGGGCGGTGGTACAGCCAGCGGATCACCAGCCGCTCCATCGCGACGCCGGCCCCGAAGGTGACGGCGAAGGCCAGAGGCAGGGCGACAAGGATCGAGAGGGTGTAGTCGGGAATGAACAGCTGCACGACGTAGCCGGTATAGGCCCCCATCATGATGAATTCGCCATGCGCCATGTTGATCACCCCCATCACCCCGAAGGTGATGGCAAGGCCGATGGCGGCCAGAAAGTAGATCGAGGCCAGTGAAAGCGCATCAAGGCTCAGGTCGACGAACTGGTTGACCCCAACCCTTGTTTCAATGGCCGACAGCGCCAGCCGTGCGGCATCGGTCACAGCCACATCGGTTTCGTTATAGACGTCGAAGTAGGTATGGGCGGCGATGGCGGCCTGCGCCTCGGCCTCGATCACCGTCGGCGCGACAAGCCCCTGTTCGGCCAGGGCGGCATAGGCGGCCTCGCGGGCGGCTGTTGTATTCAGCTCGGCCGTAGGAGTGCCGGCGACCGCGCCGTCCACGATGTTCTCGGTCAGGGCGGCCAGGATGGCAGAGGCCGGAACCCGGGCCGGGGCAAGATCGGCCGTGACCAGCATCTCATAGGCGATGTCCAGCGACAGGTCGCTGCCCGGTTCGAGCACGGCGGCGACGTTGACCCCCTCAGGGATGGCAAGGGCCACAGACCGGTTGGTGGTGAGAAGCTGATTAAGGACGGCCCGCACATCGACCGACAGGTCGTCGGCCAGCGCCTCGATCGCGGCCACACGCTCTTGCGTGGTGTCGGCAAAGCTGGCGGCCAGCATACCGGCCAGCCGTTCCTTGCGCGCCCGCAGGGCGGCGTCGGGTTCGTTGTCGACGGCGCCCAGAAGCGGGGCAAGCTGATCGGCGTTCATGGACCGGGCAATGGCGTCCACCGCGGCGATCCGGCGTTCGATATCGGGGGCGGAGAGCTGGAACTGCACCAGGGCAGAGGCAATCTCGCGCCGCACTCCGCCGTTGGGGCGCAGCTCAGTCAGCTCGGACTTGTCGGCGGTGCCGACGACCGCGCCGGTTTCGATGTCGGTCAGGGTATAGGCTCCCCCCTCGCCTTCTTGGGCCAGAAAGAACAGCCCGTCAGCCTCGCGTTGCCAGACCTGACGGTCCTGCCAAAGCTCAAGGAACGTGGCGACCGCGGGCACGCCTGATCCGGCAAGATCGTCGAGCGCCACGCCAACCGAACTGCGCGAAGGGGCTGCGATCTCGTCGCGGTGCGTCTGCAGGAGGGACTGGAGGTCCTGGGCGCCGGCCTGCATTGGCATGAAGCAGCAGGCCAGGACGGCAAAAACGAGGGCGCGAAACATGTTACTCTGTCCCGTGGTATTGCAGGGGGCGCCGCGGAATACGGCGCCCCCGGATGATTTAGTAGTTCGAGGTCAGCTGGACACAGGTCGCAGTCTCGGTGTTGTACATGCCGCAGCCGAGGTCCTTCCAATCGGATTCAAGCACAGCCGATTCAGGCAGGTAGTCGGTCCAAGCATCGCCGGGGACTTCGGAGGTCTGGCTGATGATGTCGAATTGACCATCGGCCCGGATCTCGCCGATCAGAACCGGCTTGGTCAGGTGGTGGTTCGGCAGCATCACGGCGGTTCCGCCGGTCAGGTTCGGCACTTCCTGGCCATACATGGCAGCGCGCACGGCGTCGACGTCGGTGGTGCCGGCCTCGGTGACTGCGTTCACCCACATGTTGAAACCGATGAAATGGGCTTCCATCGGGTCGTTGGTGACGCGGGCATCGCTGCCGATGAACGCGTGCCAGTCAGCGATGAACTCGGCGTTCACGTCGGTGTCGGCGGACATGAAGTAGTTCCAGGCCGCCAGGTGGCCGACGAGGTTGGAGGTGTCGAGGCCCGAAAGCTCTTCTTCACCGACCGAGAAGGCCACGACGGGGATGTCGTCGGCGCTGACACCCGCGGCGGCCAGCTCTTTGTAGAAGCCGACGTTTGCATCGCCGTTGATGGTCGAGATGACGCCGACCTGCTGGCCGTCAGCCGAAAGGGCCACGACGTCAGCCACGATGGTCGCCCAGTCGGACTGGCCAAAGGGGGTGTAGTTGACGAAGATGTCCTCGGGCGCGATGCCGTTGTCGATCAGGTAAGCTTCGAGGATGTTGTTGGTTGTGCGGGGGTAGACGTAGTCTGTGCCCAGCAGCGCAAACTTGGTCACGCCCAGCTCTTCGAGGAAGTAATCGACCGCAGGGATCGCCTGCTGGTTCGGGGCAGCGCCGGTGTAGAACACGTTGTAGGAGCTTTCTTCGCCCTCGTACTGGACGGGGTAGAACAGCAGGCCGTTCAGCTCTTCGATCACCGGCAGGACCGACTTGCGGCTGACCGAGGTCCAGTTGCCGAAGATCACGTCAACCTCATGCACGGTCAGCAACTCGCGCGCCTTTTCGGCAAAGAGCGGCCAGTCAGAGGCAGGGTCAACGACGACAGCTTCGATTTCACAGCCGAGCAGGCCACCGGCGGCGTTCTGGTTTTCGACCAGCATGAGCATGACGTCTTTCAGCGTCGTCTCGGAAATGGCCATGCTGCCGGACAAGGAGTGCAGGACGCCGACCTTGATCGGCTCGGCGCAGTCCTGGGCGAAAGCTGGAACTGCGGTCAGGATAGTCACGGCAGACGCCGCGCCTAAAAGGCGAAAATTATACATGTGGCCTAAGCCTCCCGTACTGGTGCCGGCCCCATGAAAGATGACTCTTTGACCAGATGGCCAAAAGGACTATCCTGAAAGGACGCAGCAGTGATGTTGCACGTCGCGTGGGTTGCTTGATCTGCCAGGATTTTT
>Ga0213861_10004530_pt1 | contig 11328 bp, 9 predicted proteins | sample PICome_4_FD_160110 | JGI IMG/M metagenome (GOLD analysis project Ga0213861, IMG submission 160110) | Coastal seawater microbial communities near Pivers Island, North Carolina, United States - PICO131 | ecosystem: Environmental > Aquatic > Marine > Coastal | place: USA: North Carolina | collected...
TTAAAAGCGCAGCGGGACTCTACTGATGAATATGCAGCCAATATGCAACAACGTTCTAACAAAGCCATTTACGACCGTGATGAATCTAATTATGCCTTAAAACAGGCATTGGTAGAAGTTGAGAAATATAAAAGCCGACTAAAAATTGCGGAGTCATTGATGGGAACGGAAAGACCCAAAGAAAACTATAAGAAATCTTTAATAACCCCGATATCTGTTGGTATGACTACTATTTTAGCAATTGTGCTATTTGGTAGAAGATTTAGTTAAAAAGTAACCGAAAAATGAGATGATTTTAGTTATATTGTGCCTACTATTTTAGTAACTATGAACCGTATCAAAGAAGTACTTAAAGAGAAAGGCATTAAGCAAAATTGGCTTGCTGAGAAGCTTGGCAAGAGCTACCTCTTAATTCAAAAAATATCTGGTAACTTAGAATTTAGTAAAGTATGAAGGATTTAATATTTTATAACAAATTAGATTATGACTATTACAAAACTTAAAGAACAAATTTTAGAAGTACTAAAAACAGATGACAGAGTCTGGGCAGTTGGTGCAGATGATAAAAAAGAGCTAAACCAAACCAGTTTACTTAGCTTAGTGGAGAAGATAGATGAAAATATAATTCAGCTTCTATTAGAGGATGATAATATCCGTGATAAATTCTTTGTTAAGATTAAAGATGTATATGTGTTTAAAACCAATGACTTTGTATTCTTTATGGAAGAGAATAAAGTTAATAATATGTACACTCAATATAAAAATCAGATAGGTCTTACTGATGGCAAAAGATTTATAGATGATTCTAAAGATGTTGTACTAAATTGGCCTTTTAAGGATTGTATACTGGAGGGCGGTCAAAGCACAGAAGAAGGTATGGATAATTACTTTCAATGGCAAGAAACAACCATGAAAGATAAGTTAGATGATAAAGGAAACAAGATTAAGGATGGTAGAAAAAACATAAAGGAAGTAGATGTTGAAGGACACTACGAGCAGAAACAAGCTAAGAGAAAAGAAATCTTCTTTAATGAAATTATTGCAGCTGATGAAATTGACAGATTAGAAGAGCCTAAGGCATTTGTTAACTGGAAAAGACACACAACAAAAGGAGAAGAAGCGGTTAAAGAACTTAAAAGAGATGAAGATGGTACCATAAAAGATAATCTCATTATTAAGGGCAATAATCTCTTAGCACTACATTCTCTTAAGAAAGAGTTTGCCGGGAAGGTTCAACTTATTTATATTGACCCACCTTATAACACGGGCAATGACGGCTTTCAATATAATGATAATTATAACCACTCATCATGGTTGACTTTTATGAAGAATAGGTTAGATATTGCTAAAATTCTTTTAAAAGAAGATGGTCTTATATTTATTAATATTGATCACTTTGAAAATCATTATCTCAAATTATTATTAGATTCTATTTTTGGCAGAGATCAATTTGTAAATCAAATTGTTTGGAAAAGAAGAGGAGGTTCAATGAATCAGCCCAATTGTTATGGCAATGTGGTTGACTATATTTTAATGTATTCAAAAAATGATAAATATAAATTTTTCCCTCAAAAATCGCTAAATGATGAGCACACTCAGAAATATATTAAAGAAAGATTTAACAATAAAGATTCTGATGGTAGACTATTCATGAAATCACCAATGATAAACCCTTCATTTAGACCAACAATGATGTACGATTATAAGGGTTATAAATCTCCTGAAAAAGGTTGGCTTGTAAATCTTGAAAAGATGGTATCCTTAGATAAACAAAATAGACTCTTCTTCCCTGAAAATAAAAACCATAGGATTTCTAGAAAAATATATTTAGATGAATATGAAGGACAGCCAGTGGATTGTTTGTGGACTGATATTAATGTTATAAATCCCATGTCAAAGGAGGCATTAAACTTTGTAGGTCAAAAGCCTGAAAAGCTCATTCATAGAATAATTAGTTCAGCTACAAATAAAGGTGACATAATTTTAGACTTTCATTTGGGTTCTGGAACAACAGCTGCAGTTGCCCATAAAATGGATAGGCAATATATATGTATTGAGCAAATGGATTATATTGATAATTGTGTAAAAAGACTAAAAACAGTCATTGGAAGTAGCAATAAAGATAATGGTCAAATATTTGAATCACTAAAAGTTGATGAATCGGGTGTCACTCAATTAGTTGATTGGAAAGGAGGAGGTGATTTCATTTATTGTGAATTAGCTAAATGGAATGAAACTGCTAAAGACAAAATAAATGATTTTACAAGCTTAGATAAGTTAATAGAATTTTTTGACACTTTATACTATAAATACTTCCTCAATTATAACCTTAAAATAAAAGAATTCAAAGAGAAAGTAATAACAGAGGATAACTTCAAAAAACTTTCTTTAGAGGAGCAAAAATGTATGTTCCTTAGCATGCTAGACCTCAATCAGATGTATGTAAATGAATCTGAAATGGAAGATACTAAATATGACTTATCAGATGATGATATTGCGTTAACTAAGCAGTTTTACAATAAAGAAGATTAGTTATGTTATTTGAAGATGTTAATAGTAAGAAAGAAGGTTGGAAACAACTTAATCCTGAAATTTTAGAAATACCAAATTATATTACTGATAACCTGAAATTTGGTGATGGTATTTTTGAATGGAACAAAGACGCTATAGAAAACTTACTCTATTATGAACATGATTTATCAAATCTAAGAGAAAGGCCAACCCATTTAATGTTTAATATGGCTACAGGTTCTGGTAAAACATTACTTATGGCTGCTGCTATATTATACTACTACCAGATAGGTTATAAGTATTTCATATTCTTTGTTAATCAAAATAATATTGTTGACAAAACAGAAAATAACTTTACAAACAGTTGGCATAACAAATACCTTTTTACTGAGAACATTGTCATTGATAATAAGCCTGTTTATATTAAAAAAGTAGATAAGTTTAGTGATAACCCTCAATCTATTGAAATCAAGTTTATATCTATTCATAAGCTATATAATGATATACATATTGAAAGAGAAAACCAAACTACTCTTGATGATTTGCACAAACTAAATCCTGGCATTGTTTTATTAGCTGATGAAGCGCATCACTTAAATACTGATACATCTTCTTTATCTCAAACATCGTTAGATGTAGAAGAGATTAAAGATTCAACTTCTGATATTATTAAAGAAAGAAAAGGATGGGAGCATACTGTAAAAAATCTAATCCTAAATAAAGAAGGTAGCACAGAACCCAACAAGAATATATTATTAGAGTTTACTGCAACTGTACCTAAAAATGCAGCAGTTCAAAAAAAGTATGAAGATAAAATCATTGCTAAGTTTGACTTAAAGGATTTTATGAAAGCAGGTTTTACAAAAGAAATAAATCTACTATCCTCTACTTTTGATAAAAAAGAAAGAATGCTCCATGCACTACTTTTTAATTGGTACAGGCATAAAATTGCTATTAAGCATAACATTCCAAACTTCAAGGGAGTCATGCTATTCAGGAGTAAAACAATAGACGAGTCAAGAGAAGATTACAATGAGTTTATTACACTTTGCGAAAATCTAACAGCTAAGGATTTTGATTTCTTAAATGATATAGAAACTAAAATAACTCAATCTAAATCAGCTTATGAGCAAGGTAAATCCAGAACAAGAGATGTAATACAATTTATTACTGACAATAACATTTCATATTCTGAGATAGCTAAATACATCTCAAATCACTTTAAAGAAGAAAGAAATATTGTAATCACTAACTCTAAAACTAATAAAACTAAGAAAGAAAAAACAGATGGAAATGTTGAAATCCTTCTTAATAGCTTAGAGGATAAAAACAATCATATTCGTGCTATTTTTACTGTTGACAGGTTAACTGAGGGCTGGGATGTGCTGAATCTTTTTGATATTATAAGATTGTATAAAGGTCAAAACTCAGGTGGTACCACTAAAAAATCAGGAAAAACTCCTGAAGCTACTACAAAAGAAATACAACTTATAGGTAGAGGGGTAAGATATTTTCCATTTAATTATCCTGATAAAATTAAGAATGCTAGAAAGTTTGATGAAGATTTAAAACATGAATTAAGAGTGTTAGAAGAGTTGTATTACTATACATATGATGAAGATTCTAAATATATTTCTGATTTAAAGAATGAGCTTAAAAAGGCTGGTCTAATAGCTGAAACAAAAGAAGTCCATTCTTTTAATGTGAAACAATCTTTTAAGGATAAAGACTTTTACAAAGACACTCAAATTTGGCACAATAAGCCTATTGATAATCCTAATAAAAAGAAAACAACTTTAGCTGATTTAAAAACTGATGGTTTTGATTTTACATATCATATTAAGGGTGTATCTCTAAATGAACAGGAAGTCGTTTTAGATGAAGACAAAGCTGACATAGAGAGATTAGACCTTTCTTCTGATAAGTCAAAAACTATTACTATTAAGTTCTCAGATATTGAGAAACATATTTTCCTCAAAGCAGTAAATATTAAAGCACATAGTTCTAATTCTTTATTGCGTTTTTCTGAATTAAAGGAGGCTTTAAATGTATCTTCTGTTAATAATTTATTGGATAGTAATTATTTAGGAGATTTTGAGTTAGAAATTGTATTAGATAATTCTTTGTCTTACAATGATTTATCAGCTAAAGTTAAGTTAGATATAGTATTAACCTTTCTTACTAAATTATTTGCAGCACTTAAAGCTGATATTATCCCTAAAATTGGTAGTGATTTTATTGCAACTAATTTTAGTACATTCTTTGATGACCCAAAAGAAAAATCCATTGACCCAGCTAATCTAGATAAAACAGATGTTCCTGCTAATGATTGGTACATCTTAGATTCTTTTGTTGGTACTTCTGAAGAAGGTCACTTAATAGACTTTATCAAAACTGTAATTGGAAACTTAGAAACAAATTATAAAGAAGTATATCTACTCAGAAATGAAGAAGTGTATAAAATCTATGATTTTAAGACTGGACAGGGTTTTCAGCCAGACTTTATTCTTTTCTTAAAAGATGATAAATTATATTATCAAATTTTCATTGAGCCAAAAGGTGATAGAGGTCTGAAACCAGATAAGTGGAAAGAAGATTTCTTAAAAGAAATTTCAAAAAAATATGGTGATACTAATTTATTAAAACATGAAACGAAGGAGTATTCTTTAATTGGGTTGCCTTTTTACAATAAAAAGACTGAATCAACTTTCAAATCAAGTATTGAGAAAATAATAGATATTAAAAAAAATTAGCTAATTTAACATTGAACCAAAAAGAAATAAATAACATCCTAGAAGAACTCAACAATGGTAAATTCCATGTGGAGTGTCCTTCTTGTTATGAAGAAGTGAATCTAAAATACACTGGGTTGTTTTATTTGGATAAATTCAGCAAAGAAGCTAAGTTGGTGTATAAAATGATGCTGGAAGGGCAAAAAGAACGTCGTGCAGCACTTAGAGAACGTAAGGCTAATATCCCCAAAAAATCAGAAGTTGGTGCCAAGGCCGTTAACCTTGGATTTTTGTTGGAGCGCCTCGCTCCCACTTTAAATGGATTTACGTTTAATAAAAATGATTGTCGTTCTATGTTTGACCCCATTGACTATGTAATTTTTGAGGGTTTGAGCGAAAAACAAAAAGTGGATAAAATCTTATTTGTAGACATAAAATCTGGAAAAGCACGTCTATCGGCCAAGCAAAAGAAAATCAAGACAGCGGTAGAAGAAAAGCAAGTTAAATTTAAAACTTATAAACCATGAACAGTGAGCTGATTAAATTCTTTTCTGTACAACGCCAAATCTTTGGAGTATGTTCTTGTTGTGGTGACATTTTTCGTTTAAGCGATGCCAAGGTTTATTTAAAAGAAAAACCTCAACCCGATTGGATGGATAAGCTTCAAAAATCTGATGAACGTCTGGACAAACAAGAAGATAAAATTAATGCTGAAGAAGCACAAACAAGAGAAATTGCTAGAGAAAAAGGACGTAAAGCTGCTATGGCATCAACCAAAAAGATTGACACCATCTTTACCCCTAACAATTACAATGCCGACGATGCAAAGGTGATGTTTCACCCTGTTGACTTTTTAATCTTTAATGGCATGAAAGAAAAAAACAACATTGACAATTTGGTATTGTTTGACAGAGAAGTAAAAGAAGCTGCTCAAAAAGCCTTGCAAAAAAGCGTTGAGAAAACAGTAGAGAAAGAAAATTATGAATGGATCACCATGCAAGTCAGTGAGGATGGTTCCGTAGAATATAAATAACAAAAAATTAAAAGATATGACTTTACACCAATTAGCTAAAAGTATTGTTGCTTCCTTGTGGCACAACTCCATTGAAGAATTGAGGTTTGATGGTATTGATAAAAACTATAGAATCAAACCAGCCAGCCTCTCTGAATTTTTAAGTGAGGTAGTATTTAGAGAACGTATCAATTTCTATCCCGGAAAACCAGGTGGGGATTGTGCAAAAACAGCAGTTTTTATGAGTATAACCAAAACTCCTCCTAAAGCAGAATGGCTCAAAACAAAAGACAAGATAAATCTTGAAAAAATGATGCCTAAAGTAATTCAGCATATGCAAGGAGGGTGTATTGATAAAACCCAAAAAATGCTCTTGATCACTGATAACATGGATACAGACCTTATAAACCCATGGCGTGGAAATCTAAAAAATATACAGTCCAGAGATGGTAAAGAGGTGGTAATACTTTTTGTGGACCCAAACGGTGAATTACACGATATGGGCATGGCCTGTGGGGTGTACCCTTTTTAATTAAAATTATTTGAATGAAATATGATATAATTGGAGATATTCATGGGCACGCAGATGAGTTAGAGGTATTACTTAAAAAATTGGGATATCAATTAGAAAATAATATCTACCGCCATCCCCAAAATAGAAAGGTTATTTTTCTAGGAGATTTTATTGATAGAGGTCCAAAAATTAGAGAGTTATTGCACATCGTAAAAAACATGTGTGATAGCGGAAATGCTCAAGCTGTTATGGGAAATCATGAGTTTAATGCAATTATGTTTCATACCAAAAACACCAGAAAAGGGGGGTACTATAGAAAACATGATTTTAGTAAGATAAGACAGCATTACGCTACATTAGAGCAGTTTCTTAAATTCCCTAGGGAGTGGGAAACTTTTTTAGAATGGTTTAAGTCATTACCATTATACTTGGAATTTGACGAGTTTAGAGCAGTACATGCGTGCTGGGACCAAACTCATGTGACCTGGATTAAAAATAACTTTACTGGATTTGATATAGAATTTATAGATAACGCCACAAATAAACAGCACAAAGCCTACACAGTTATTGAAGAACTCCTTAAAGGAAAAGAGACTAGATTAGAGGACGGAATCTCATTTAAAGATAAAGATGGAACAGAGCGCTTTGATTGTAGAGTGAAGTGGTGGCAACCAAATGAAAGAAGAAAATTACATGGTGACATAATGATGGAATGTCCAGCAGAAATATCTGACAAACCCCTACTCCACAGTGATTACTATAGTTATTTAGATAAAAAAGTGGTGTTTTTTGGGCATTACTGGCTAAAAGGAAATCCTGCAATTGAAAACAATAAAGCAATTTGCCTGGATTATAGCGTTGCAAAAGGAGGTCTTTTGGTAGCTTTTAAATCAGAGTTTTTATCTGTAGAAAATCAAGAAGAAGGGTTTGTAACAAACTTGGAGGAATGAAAAATATATTTTAATAATGGATACAGAAATCAAATTACTATAAAAAGCAAAAGAATTACATCTACATAGAAATGACTCAGTACAAACCGAAACAAAAAGAAACTAATGGAAGATATATTTAAACCAAGTAGCTTAACAATTAAACAATTATTTGGGAATACTGATGCTTTGTATCAAATTCCTCGTTATCAAAGAGCATATTCATGGGGAGACAATGAACTTGATAAATTGTGGGATGATATAATAGAGGCAAAACAAAATGACCCGAATTATTTCCTTGGTTCAATAATCACAGCAAAACCTGAAGAAAACAGCAGTTATCTTGACATTGTTGATGGACAACAAAGATTAACTACCCTGATAATTATGCTGTGTGTTTACAGAGATTTATTCCCAGAGATTAATAGCGATATTATTGAGGTTGACCCAAAAGCTATTGACCAGAAAATAGTAAGTAGTTCGATTAAATACAACGACCGATTTGAAAGACTAAGACTTATTACTCATTCAAATCACCAAAGCGACTTCAATTCGATTATTCTTAATGGAGACACCACAACTCACCGAAAGCCTTATAAAAAGGATTTGCGAAAAGAAGATGAACCTAAATACAAATTTCAAAATACAGCTTTTTTCTTTAGAGAAAAGCTTGAAGAAATTGGTAAAGAAAGTGCAGGGAAATTATTGAATTATATTTTCAATCAAATAAAGATTATTAGAATAGACTGTCAATCGGTTTCTTTCGCAATAAAACTCTTTCAAGTGCTTAATGATAGAGGACTTGATTTATCCAATTCAGACCTAATTAAAAGTTTTTTGATTGGAAAAATTCAAAGAATATATGAGAATGATAAAGAATTAAGGAAGCAAAAAGAAGACCAGTTTATGGATGATTGGAAAGTGTGTGAAAACCACGCAAATCATACCGAAACATCAATGAACGATTTGTTTGTAATGTATGAGTATTATTTACTTGCACAAAACCCGAAAAAATCGCTTTATGATGAGTTGGTAATCCAACTTAAAGATAAAGACCCGAATAACGTAATTGCGGAGATAAAAGAATTTATAACCAACTACAAAACTGAATTATACGACAAAGATGATAAGTTAATATATTCTTTTTGGTATTTGCGTTGGGGAATGTATTGGAAAGCAATTTTATTAACAGCATTAACCGAAAATTATGCTGAATACCAGGAATTTGCAAAGGTATTGAGACGTTACTATTATTTGAATTGGATTGCAGGATTTACTTTGACAAAAATTAAGCAAACCTCTTTTAATCTTATTAAATGGATTAAGGAAAAGAAACCACTAATTGAAATAGAAAACGAATTAAACAAAAACCTAACCCAAAACAGCACAGTAAGTAGAGCTGTTGACAATCTGAATGGAGAAATATATTTCGACAAATGGAGCAAACCTCTGTTATTTATAATTGAATACAACCAATCAGATGATAGTAATTTGAACTTCTTACCAGTTTCGGACAGAAACATTCATTCAGAGCATATTATTCCTAGAGCATATTACGATAAAGAAGAATGGAGTTTATTTCGTAATGATGAAGAAATTGCTGATTGGATAAATACAGGAGCAAACTTGACATTGTTAAGTGGAGCAAAAAATATTTCTGCTAGTAATGAAGGATTTGACAAGAAGTTAATTGCGTATAATGGAAAAGGGAATTATAACAATGAAAAAGATGGTGTAACCTCATTTCAAATAACACAAAAAATAGTAAATGATTACCATTCCAAAATATACAATGGAGAGTGGAATTGGGAATCAATTAAAGACAGATGGAATTGGTTTTGTATTGAAGTCGAGAAAGTATTAGAAATAGATTTAACCGTAATAAAAGAAAGCCGGTGACGGGCTAATCTAAAAAAAAGAATTAAGTATGAAAAAATAATAGGGATATTAGCTATCGCTTTGGACTTATAATAATTCCAAATCATCCCCAAAATAGTTCGATTTCACTCCCTTTGGCTCCACAAATTATTTCCGGGAATAATAATTTATTCTTGGAAACAACTTTTTAGTAAAATAGTTAAATCCTCCCCAAAATAGTTCGACTTCACTCCCTTTGGCTCCACGGCATTATTCCCTAAAATAAATTTTATTTTAGGGAATAATTTTTTTATTAAATATAATCTGGAAAAAACTACTTTATCGTAGAATAATTTTTGAAAGAAACTCTTGTATTAAGTTAATATATTTTTACAAAATTAATGGCAAAATAATAAGAGAAAAAGCCAACGAGGGTTCTGTCGTATTTGCTAAAATTAAGCATCAAGTTTTATACTAATTAATTTTTTTAGGAAGCTAATAATGTAAATGATTTGTAGGTTGACCTTAATTTGAAGTAAACAGCTTATAATATGATTGCTTTAGGAAAACAGCGACCTTTGAACACCTTTTTTGTTGTAAATATAAAAAATTTGATTTTCCTTACATTAGATGCTACAGAACCTTATAAGTTGTTCCTAAATTTTATTGGCACGAACTTCAGTGCCTTATGGTTTGTCTTTTTTTATTTAGACGGCTTTGATTCTTATAATCTAAACAGTTTAGTAGAAACACCTCGTTTCCGTTAAAAGCTCCTTGAGATGTAAGTAATTGCCGCTTTAGTACATAGATTTAACCATTGAAAAAGAAATAATGAAAGATATTATTGTCAGAGCAAAAGAAACTCCAACGCCCCATAAAGCAGATTTTCCAGAAGATTTAGCTTTTACAGGAAATTGATCTTTTTGAGTTAAATATATTATTAGTCCAACTAACGGGATTAAAAAAGAAATTATGTTTAAGCCTGTAGAAGGTTTGTCATTTTCAGCAAAATTGATGTTGTCAGATTGAGTTGCGTTAACTTGAACATCATCTTGGTTGCCTACTTTGGTGGTTATTTGATCTTTATATAAAATAATCCCTATTAATACAAAGGCAATATTCAAAAAGGGATAAATATAGACACCTAGTAGGCTTAGTGGGCCATCTAAATAGTAATTTTCTGTACCTTGTCCAACTGCCCAAATCTCATTTATAAATTTAAACGAGTAAATAAATACTAATAATAAACCTGCTACTTTTTTCATTTTTGGTTATTTTAATGATTAACGATTATGAATATAATGATTTATTATAAAAACGGTTACACTTTTAAAAAAAAAAATTAATAAAACAATTCCAAATCCTCCACAAAATAGTTCGATTTTACTCCCCTCTGCTCCACGGCATTATTCCTTAAAATAATTTTTTATTCTTGGGAATAATTTTTTGTGAAAACAACTAAATCATTACCAAAAAAGTTCGATTTCACTCCTCTTGGCTCCACCAAACGGTACAAACTCAATTTTCTTGAGATTTGTCCCTTTTTATTTTCTGGCAACTTCTTGTTTATCTGTAATATATACCTTAACACATCATTGATTCTTGTGGTTCGACATTTTTTTCCATCAAATTCAATGTTTTCTGGAAATATCGAACCAATCAGGCGTTGCTTGCCATAAATGTCTGATTAATTGGTTAATGTAAAAAGCGATTTAGAAGTTTTATCTGCAATTTTTGGCCAAAATCGCATTTATCGTGGATTTTATATAAAAA
>Ga0213861_10004533_pt1 | contig 11326 bp, 7 predicted proteins | sample PICome_4_FD_160110 | JGI IMG/M metagenome (GOLD analysis project Ga0213861, IMG submission 160110) | Coastal seawater microbial communities near Pivers Island, North Carolina, United States - PICO131 | ecosystem: Environmental > Aquatic > Marine > Coastal | place: USA: North Carolina | collected...
CAACCCAAGGAATGCGTCAAGGTAATGATAAGGGCACTCAATATAGGTCAGTGATTTACTGTTCATCTGAAAAAGATCTTAAAATTTGTGAAGATACAAAAAACAAATATCAGGATATTCTCCTTGCCGAAGATTTTAATGAGATAACAACTGAAATTATTTTAGCTCCAACTTATTATCTAGCTGAAGAATATCACCAACAATACTTAGCCAAGAATCCAAATGGGTATTGCGGCATTGGAGGAACAGGCTGTGCTATTAATATATAAAAAAGGGGTCAAATAGACCCCTTTTTATCGAACTAAAATTTATTAGTCTGGATTAAACATATTTAAACTTACCTCCATGTAAGATCTTTTAAATACACTAATTTCGTTAGCCTTCACAATATATTCTGCAAATTCAGATGACGCATACATACCATCAAGAAATGCTAGAGCAGCTTGTTGATTTGAAAAAGCAACCCATATCTCATGAGTAATGCCATTACCATTATTGCCAAGCATGTGTGATTGAAGCCCATACGCATTGCCTGACCAATCGTATTTATCAATGCTTTTAGCAAAAGCGGTCCAAAGTGGAATAAATTCAGAAGGATTTCGCACTTCTAAGCTCCATCTTAGACTTACTCCATTATCTGAAGTTGGACCACCTTGCGTAACTCCAACAGTATGAACAGTAAGATACTCAGAAACTGCTTCTAGATTATTCATCCTATTAGCCTTTCTTAAATCACGTCCTGCTTTTGAAGTTGCCCATACTTGATTTGATTTTGCATACTCATCAGCGTCTTTATAATAAAAAGCTATTCCATGAGTTGCGTCATCCCATCCATTATGCAATATTGCAAATATATCAGCCTCAAAGTTCTGACTTGAAACCTCAGGTGATTCCATATACTTATTAAACGCTTGTAAACACTTATTTGGCACGTCGCACTTAAATAAGAAGTTTGATTGATACTTCGAAAAATTTTCAGGCAGATGATTGTCAGCTGTTATTGAAAATGAAACAAGTAAGAATGTTGATAAAAATATTTTTTTCATAGTCTCTCCCACTACTTTTTAATTATATGTAAAAAATTACCATATCATCATTTGATTTAGTTTTAGACTATTTTAAAAATTATCGTTTAAAAATTTTATATATATTCTTGAAGGTGTTCCAAGGATGATTTAATTAATGTAAAATTCTTTCCGCGCCGGTATAGCTCAGTTGGTAGAGCAACTGATTTGTAATCAGTAGGTCCCGAGTTCGACTCTTGGTGCCGGCACCACTTTTTCTAATTTCTATAAGTATTAGGTTTTTCAAGATCCTTGGTATATCTATCCCTAAGTCTTATTGACCTTGTAGTTAGATCAGTTTCGATACCGTCTATAAATACTTTTTCTGGCATACTAGATGGCTCAAGTGGATCAGCCTCCCAAATAACGATATCCCCATGATTGCCAACTTTTATTGAGCCTCTTTTATCAATGTTAAATACTTTTGCTGCATTACTAGTTAATGCTTTTATTGCAGAACCATAGGAGAGACCATTTGCCACTGCTACACCTGCCCCTTGCCTAATTAAATGATAATTATGATCTCTTGAGACATTAAACATCATTGTAATTCCTTCTTTCTCTAATCTTTGAGCTAAATTTATATTTGACGCAAGCTCATCAAAAGAGTTGGGGATATTATTGATAGGATTAATTATTAAGGGAATATCATTTTTAGCAATTTCATCAACAACCAAAGATGCTTCTTGTGCTCCCATTATTATTAAATTTAAATCATATTTCTTTTTTAAATTAATTAAATTAATAATGTCTGATGCTCTATGGGATTTAATTATCAATGGTAAATTTTCGTCAAAAAGCCTAAATAAGGTTTTAACATCTCTTGTTTTTAGATCTAGATATGAGGCAATAGACGAGCTTTCAATGATTTCATCAATAGTTAAATCTGATCCAATATCTTTTTTACTAAGTGATGATCCAAAAGATAAAATATCATCCATTAAAGAAAGCATTTCAGCTCTAGATGACGATCCGCTTCCTCCCAATCTTCCAATAAGGACCATATCAGCATTACTATTAATATTCATTTTGCTATCTAGAATAAAAAAAGAACCTAAACCTCCTATTGGACTAGAGGTATTTCTAGGAAGAGTGATTGCTGATGTTATTCCATTTGATCTATTCCATGGAATCAAAGTTGAGTTAGGATTAAAAGCGCTATGAATGCTAAATCCAATATCATATATATTTGATTCATCGTCTCTTGTAACATTCAGTGCGCCTATTTCAACTATGCCAATTTCAGTATCAGGGGCTATTAATCCAGGAGTCACTATCTTTCCCTTTACATCAATAACTTTGTCACCTTGGATCATAGATGACTTTGAGATTTTTTTTATGTATCCATCTTCAATAAGGATATGTCCATTGTATGAACTATCCTCAATGCCATCAAAAATAGTCGCATTTTTAATGACTGTACTTTTAGCTTCTACAAGACTTGAGTTAAAAAATATAAGCGATAGAACTAATAAAATTTTATATTTAATCATTCCTCTATCCTCCTGTTGGATGGATTGATAATGCCAACATCAAAATCACTATTTGGTTCAAGGCCACTTGCCTTATCAAAAGCTAAGGCCCCATCGATATATACTTTTTCTGCAAGAGCATAAACACTAAATGGATTTTTAGACCACATAACTACATCAGCATTTTTACCAACCTTTAAAGAGCCAGTTTGATCATATATTCCAGCCGCCTTAGCTGGATTACTGGTGATCCATTTCATGGCTCGAGCTTTTGATATGTCATATCCTGCTTTAATGCCTGCCGATAATGCTTTTGATGCCTCTACATTTAAATGCTGAATTCCAATCTCATCATCTGAGTGAACTATTGCACAACCCGTTCCATTTCTAGCCTGATCTACAATTGCAACATTTGCTTGAACCATATCGTATGCTTCATGTTTAAAGCCCCACCAATCAGCCCAAAGAGCTGCGCATATATTATTTTCTGCTAAAAGATCAGCAATTTTGTATGCCTCAACTGCATGATGAAAGGCTGTAATTTTATAATCAAATTCTTTTGCTACATCTATCATCATTGCCATTTCATCTGCTCTATAGCAATGGTTATGCACAAGAATATCGCCCCTTAGAGCGCCTGCCAAAGTTTCTAACTCTAGATCTCTAGTTGGCTTGTATGACAGTTCCTTTGCCTCATCTGACTTAGCTTCATATTCATCTAATTTACTTAAATAGCTTTTTGCTCTTATCCATGACTTTCTATATCCAGCAATATTTCCCATTCTTGTTGATGGTGCCTGTCCTCTATTTCCATAAACTCTTTTTGGATTCTCTCCACAGGCCATTTTTAACGAATGTGGCGCATCAGGAAATTTCATTGAGTTTACTGTATTCCTTTGCAAGTTCTTTGCAGTAACTCCTCTTCCGCCAATTAAATTAGCTGAACCAGGTAAAACGTGAAAAGTTGTTACTCCTCCTTTAAGAGCCAAGGCAAATTGAGGATCTTGAGTCCATATGGAATGCTCTGCCCAAACATCAGCTGTAACAGGACTTGTTGCTTCATTTCCATCTGAACTTGTTTTAACACTGGGAGCTGGATATACCCCCATATGAGAATGAATATCAATTATTCCAGGTGTTATCCATTTACCAGTTGCATCAACTGTAATTAATTCATTAGATCGAGGAAGCTCCTTACCAATTGCGATAATTTTTCCATCCTGAATAATTATATCTGTCTCGATAAACTCCTTACCATCACCATCGTAAATATTAGCATTTTTAAATATTGTGTTTGTATAAGGCAACGGTTCGTATGAAGACTCATATGGTTCATAGTCTGCTGCTATTGTATTTATCGAAATTATAGAAATTAATATGTAAATTTTTTTCATATTAATAGTATAAATAAAAAAAATTAATACACTATAATTATGAATATTATTTAGGTAAATTTGTAACTATGAAATCATACAAAGTCGTAGCAAGTGGAGCTCCTCTCGAAGAGCATGAATCTGAGAGACCAGTACCTAAAGGAAAACAAGTATTAATAAAAACTATTGCATGCGGGGTTTGTCATACAGACATTCATATTCATGATGGCTACTTTGATTTAGGAAATGATAATCACATACCCTCAAGAATGAATGAAACATTAACCATGGGTCATGAAATATATGGTGAATTAGTTGAGGTTGGAGAAGATATCTCAGATGTAGAAATTGGAAAGAAGTATGTTGTATATCCTTGGATAGGTTGTGGAGACTGCCATGAGTGCAATAGAGATATGGAGCATTACTGCGCTCCTTTTACCGCAGAAAATCTGGGAGTTTCAGTAGATGGTGGTTACGGGGAGTATGTTCTCGTTAAGGACTCAAAATATCTTTTTGATGCGGGCAATACTCCGGACGAACTTGCAGGCAGTTACGCATGTCGAGGCCTTACAGCATATAGTGCATTAAAAAAAGCTAATCCTAAAAAAGGAGATAGCATAGTTATTATAAGTGCTGGGGGATTGGGCCTTCTTGCATTAAAAATTGCAATAGCAGCTTTTGAGGTTAAAGCTATCGTAGTTGATATCGATGATGAAAAGCTGGCTACTGCAAAAGACTTTGGCGCCTCAGAGGTAATAAACTCCAAAGACGAGGGAGCTGTTGCAAAAGTTATGGAGCTTTCAGGTGGCGCTGCATCAACCGTTTTAGATTTTGTAGGATCAGAAGCATCTGTTAATTTTGGCTATAGCCTATTTGGAATAAATAAAGGTGGTTTATACGTTTTAGTTGGATTGTTGGGTGGTAAATTTGATCTACCACTTCCCCTTCATACATTTACCGCAAGAACAATTTCTGGTACCTATGTTGGAAGTATGCAAGAGATGAAAGAATTAATGGATTTAGTAAGGGAAGGTAAGATTGAACCAATTGCAGTTGAGACTAGACCAGCATCTGAGGCTAGTGATACACTAGCTGACCTTAAGGCAGGCAAGATCAAAGGCTTGGTTTGTCTTAAGCATTAAATACAATGATAAATATTAAAAATAACATAGCATTTACTTTATTAGCAGGAATTTTGTTTGCTGCCTCTATAACTGCTGATCCATTTATTCATGATCATCACCATGAAGAGTCTGACACTTTAATAGAGTGTCAGCTTTGTGAAAACAAGACTTCTGATATTAAGAATGTTAAATCTTTAATAAATCAAAATATCCAATCATCCGATGTTAGTTTAGAAATTAATCAAGACCTATTTTCAACTAACACCAAAAACTTTCAATCAAGAGCTCCGCCAAAAAATTAAATTTCTAGTTTTTTAATTTAATTTTTTTAAGGAGTTCATATGAACAAATATTTTTTTTCGCTAATAGCATTTAGCGTATTTACTAATATTTCACTTGCTCAAGATATGGAAGAAGTTGTTGTAACATCTTCTTTAGTTGATACAAGCGAAATTACAAACCCTCTATATGTAATAGATGGAAATGAAATCAACGATGATATAACAACAAGTTTAGGTGATGCTGTTGATAGTTATTTGGGTGTATCTATTGCGGACTATGGCTCTGCTGTTGGACAGCCAATAATAAGAGGCATGTCAGGTCCAAGAGTAAAAATTCTTAAGAATGGCATGGTAAATCGAGATGTTTCTGGTCTTGGAGCCGATCATTTAAATGATGTTGATCTAAACAACATTGAACAAATTGAAATTGTAAAAGGTCCCTCTTCATTACTTTATGCTAATGGAACAATTGGTGGAATTATTAATGTTGTTGATGATTGTGTTGCGCCGAATGACTTTGATAAGCCTGAATTTCTAGTAGCGCTTGAAAATCAATCTGTTAATGATGGTGATACAAAAGCTGTCAATTATAAAAATAATATCAATGGTTTCAATGTAAATGTTGGTTACAAAGAATCTAAGTTTGGTAACTTTGATGTCCCAAATGGTGCAGTCATTCATGAAGAAGATCATGATGAGCATGAGGAAGAAGGCCATGATGAGCATGAGGAAAACTTAGGTTATATAAATAATTCTGATTATGCAGTTGAGGCTTCAAAGTTTGGTATTTCAAAAGTTGGAGACTGGGGTTATTTTGGTTTCTCTTTGGATAATCTTCAAAGTGTTTATGGCATCCCTTTTCATGGAGAGGAGCATGAAGAAGAAGAAGGACATGATGAGCATGGAGATGAAGAGGAAGAGCATGAAGAGGAAAGAATTTTCTCAACAACTGATTCAGAATCTTTTACTATCAAGGGTTTGTATAACCTAAATGGTAATACAATTAATTCAATTTCTTATACCTACAGAGATTCTGACTATTCTTTGACTGAGGCTCATGCTGAAGAAGAGGGACATGATGATCATGAAGAAGAGGAAGAGCATGAAGAACACGCTCCAACTGTATTTTCAAATAATGCTACTGAGTATGGAGCTATCTTTGATATTTCTAACGATAATATGACACAAAAAGTTGTTTTCAATTTTGTTGATGAAGATTCGTCAATAGTTGGCGAAGAAGCTTTTATGAATCCGGCAAATAATGAAGAATTTACTCTTGGATATTATATGAGTAAAGATCTTGAAGCATTTAAAGTTGATTTTGGAATGAGATTAGATCAAATCGATAGAACTGGAAGTGTTACAGATGAAGATCATGGAGATGTGGATTATTACAGCATTGATGATTCTACTAATAGTTTTGCAGTTAGCTTAGGCAGAGAACTTACTGATACTGTAAATATGAGTATTGGTTATGCAAGTGTTGAAAGACTTCCATCAGTTATTGAATTATTTATGAATGGTCCTCATATGGCAACAGGAAGACTTGAAACTGGTAATCCTAACCTTCAAAGTGAAACTTCAAATAATTTTGATATTACTTTTAACTTTGAAAGTGGCGAATATTACGGCTATGCAAGTTTTTATATTAATGATGTTGATAATTACATTACCTTAATGGATGAAGATGAAGATCATGATGAGCATGAAGATGAGCATCATGATGAAGATGAGCATCATGAAGATGAGGACGAAGATGATCATGCTGATGAGCATGACGATCATGGTCATGGAAACTTAATACATGCAGATTATGTTCAAGAAGATGCTGAATTTGATGGATATGAAATTGAGTTCGGTAGAACTATGAGTCTAGCTTCTGGTGAATTAACTTTATCTTTTGGAAGAGATGTTGTAAATGCTAAATTTGCTGATGGACATAATGTTCCTAGAATTAATCCAGCAAGAAATGTTTACTCTCTATCTTACAAGCAAGACGATATTGTCTTTAAGCTAAGCATGAAGGATGTTGATAAACAAAATGATATTGGTGAAGGTGAAACTGCTACTGAAGCATATCAAATGCTAGATACTAGATTAACTAAAACTTTTGATTTAAGTGGAAAAAGTAAGTTGAAGGTATCATTATTTGGAAGAAACCTTCTTGATGAGGTGGCTAGAAACCATGCATCATTTGTTAAAAATGAAGTGCCGCTTCCTGGAAGAAATTATGGAATTAAATTTAATTTAACTTACTAAATTAAACTTTTTCATTTAATATAAGCCCCCGATTCCTTAATTAGGTTTTGGGGGTTTTTTATATTATGAAATCACAACTTACATCTGATAAATTTGCAATGTCGTTTTCGGCAATATGCCTTTTACATTGCTTATTTGCTCCATCTTTAATAATTCTTTCTTACAGTTCTCTAGCTCTAACAATAGAAAGTGAGCTCATTCATAAAGTAATTCTTTTACTAACAATCCCGGTAAGCATCTTTGCAATAAGCTTAGGTTATAAAAATCATTCAAATAATTCAATTATCTATACGGGTATTGCTGGTTTAACAATACTAATCTCAGCACTTCTTATCGGAGAAAACATTGGTGAAAATGCTGAATTAGTCTTAACGATGATAGGTTCATTAACGGTCATTTATTGCCACTACAGAAATTATAAAATCTGTAAAGAAGTAAATTGTGACTGTCATGAAGCTTCAAGTGCCTAACATAGTCTAATTCTATAAACTTCGATTAATTACTTTAAGTGCTAATTTATTGTAGAATGCGCTTTTTTGCACCGAAGACATGATCAAATATAAAAAGCTTATTTATTTACTTTTAGTAAGTCCTATTATTAATGCAAATGCTGGTATAGAAGAAATTGTTACTACAGGCTCGCTTGTAAATAATCCCGAACAAGACGCATCACCGGTTGATGTGATTACTCAAAAAGATTTTGAAAATTTTAATATCTCTAATTTTGGAGAAATTAGTAAATATATAACTTCTTCATCTGGATCACATTTTCAAACAAATGCACTTGAGGGAGTCGATCAAGGAATGGCTTCTATCACTCTTAGAGGTTTAGATCATGCTTCTACACTTCTTCTTGTTAACTCCAAAAGACATACATTTGCTGGCACCCCATCAAATCAAGGTGAGGGATATATAGATGTTAATATCATCCCTGAAATAGCTATCAAGCAGATTGAAATTCTTAAAGAGGGTGCAACTTCTTTATATGGATCTGATGCTGTTGCTGGTGTTGTAAATGTTTTAACCCAGAAAGATTTTGAGGGATTTAAAGTTCGTGTAAGTGATTATGGAACAACAAACTATAATCAAAATGACAAGTCATTAGGTATGCTAATAGGATCAAATTACAAAAATGGTAATTACATTCTTGGTATTAACCTATTAGATAGATCCTCTCTTTCTGCATCTGAAATTCCTGGGATAGCGGAGCTTGGTTTAAGCACTTTAGGAAAATCATTTAAAACTTCTGCTGCTGATACTATTGATGATGGGCTTTATGCGGGTAGTTACGAGGCAAATCAGTGGGTGCCTGATCCTCAATGTGAAAACAATGGTGGTGTTATAGCTGGATCTTTTTGTAAATTTTTATACGGTAATAGGTTCAACATAGTTAATGATGAAGATCATGCTAAAGCTTATGCTAATTTAACATTTCAAAAAAATAATTTTAATTATGAGATGACGTTTATGACGTCTAGAGTTGAGGTTAATGATAATCCACAGTCGCCTTCATACCCTGCTCTTCCATTTCTTTCTAGAAAAATACAACCCAATCAAGGCGGAAGTCCATTTAATGTTCCAGTAACTTGGTATGGGCGTCCTCTTGGATCAGAGTTTGCTTCACCTTTCTCCCCAAAAGATATAAAACAATACAATCTCAGTCAAACAATTGAAAAAAATATTACCAAAGATACTCAATTAGAGGCTTCTTTAACCATAAGTAATCATTCTAACGAGCATTACAGGCCTGATATTATTGATTCAAGATTCTTAGAATCTCTAAATGGAACTACCATGGGACAACCCAATGGAACCGTTTTGTATTGGAATATATTTGATTCATCAAACAATTCTCAAGAATTAATTGACTATGTGAGAGGCGCCGAAGTTTCGTCCAAAGAGGCTTCTTTAAAAACATTAGATCTTATATTTAGAACTAATCAAGATAGCTATGAAATAGCATACGGTCTTCAGCTAAATGATGAAGAATTAAAAATTTCATACGATGACGTTAGCAGGGCTGAATTTGATCCAAATGGAAGAATTATTAAGTCAGCAGACTTGTTCTTTTTGGGAGGTGGCATCAATGTATCAAAAAATAGAAATAAGTATGCAGGCTTCTTTGAAATTCAACCTAAGCCTAATAAAAATTTAGATATTAGAATTGCTGGAAGGTTTGAAGAGTTTGAAAATGATTCATCATTCGATCCTAAAGTTTCTTTTAAGTACTCTATGTCAAACAAGATAACTTTTAGAGCATCGAAAAGCTCATCTTTTTCCATGCCCTCAATGGCACAAATGTTTTCAAGTGATATTAACCTTGGGAGTGTAAGAGACTATAACGGAGACTCTCCATTTGTAAGACAGGCAAGAATTGGCAATCCTAATCTTAAGCCTGCAACCTCGGATAATATTAATATTGGTCTGATTTTTGAAGATCAAGGGCAGAGACTAAGTATTGATTACTGGAATATAAAATATAAAGATAGAATTGAAGCTCAAAGTGCTCAAGTTATTCTAAACACAGATCCAAATGGACCAAGTATTACAAGAAATACTAATAATGATTTAATTGGAGTTACTACAACCTATTTTAATGAAGAATCCACAGAGGTTTCAGGAGTTGATTACAGTTACGATTCTTTATTAGTGTCTTCAAGCAAATATGGAGATATAAAACTATCAATTAATGCTACGGTTTTAATTGAGTTTCTAACCCCAGCTTTGGCAAATGAAGGCCTGGAAACTATGGTAAATAGGGTTGGCAAATTTAACTATGACACTAATACACACTCGCTTCCAAAAAAGAAAATTAATGCTTTTCTAGAATGGGACCATTTAGATTATGAAATAAATTTAAATGCTAGACATATTGACGGTTATAAAAACCAAAGACCTGTCACAGGCTTGGGACTCTCATATGGATATAAAAATACTATTGATTCATTCTTAGTTTTTGATTTGTCTCTTAAAAGAACTTTCATTCTTGAAAGGGGTGAAATTGATTTAAAACTATCTATTATTAATTTATTCGATGAGTCTGCCCCAAGACTATATGATGCTCCAGACTTTAGTTTTGATACTAGAGTTCATGATCCCAGAGGAAGAATTACTGGTATGAATTTTGAATATAGGCATTAACTAAAATAAGTAACTAAAAGGATTGATAACCCCTTTTTATCAAATATAAATTAAACTCACACAATGAATGAGCTTGAAAGCACCATATCTCAAATTATTGAAGAAAATTTTATTCCTTATGAATGGAATGAAAACATTGATAATGAACTTGATGATCTCAGTTTAGACACAGGTCTAAAAAGAAAAGATTTAACAAAGGTACCTTTTGTAACAATCGATGGGGCTGATGCTAAAGATTTTGATGATGCTGTTTATTGTAGCCTTAATGATTCATCATTTATTTTAGATGTTGCTATTGCTGATGTTGCTGAGCTAGTTAAATTAGAGTCAGCATTAAATAAAGAAGCTATGCAAAGAGGAACTTCGATATATTTTCCCTCAAAAGTAATTCCAATGCTTCCTGAAAAAATATCAAATAACTTGTGCTCACTAGTTCCAAATGAGATTCGTAACGTGTTGGTGTGTGAAATAGTATTTTCATTGAGTGGAGATCTGACTTCATATAAATTTTTTGAAGCAAGAATAAAGTCTCATAAGAGAATGACATATAACGAAGTTGAAGATTATGTTAAAAACCGAAATTTAAATGCATCAAAAAACATAAAAGATTCA
>Ga0213861_10004546_pt1 | contig 11306 bp, 10 predicted proteins | sample PICome_4_FD_160110 | JGI IMG/M metagenome (GOLD analysis project Ga0213861, IMG submission 160110) | Coastal seawater microbial communities near Pivers Island, North Carolina, United States - PICO131 | ecosystem: Environmental > Aquatic > Marine > Coastal | place: USA: North Carolina...
GAATGTAGATGATCAGGAATATATTAAAATGCTTCGTATTTTAGTTCCAGAAAGAATTATAGAATCCAGAATTGAACGTGATAAATAGATATTCCTCATATACGCGTATTGCCTTAATACTAATCTTACTCAGTGCCTGCAATCCGGGTAATTTAACACACGAGCGATTCATTCAAAATAACACCGGAGAGGATACTATAATCGTTATTAATCCTGATTTTGATGACGCTGTTGATACAATTATTCCTGGCGTTATAGCATTAATATATTCTTTTGAAATATTAGACACGAAGCAAGAGTTTGAGCCTTGCAAATGGATTGGCGATACATTAATCGTTAAAAATTTGGATGGTGACCTACTCACGCGGTCGGTAAAAGAAGAAGATTTTTGGACCTATGCCATTCAAGGGGAATTTGAGCGCGTTCAACGTTGCACTTTTGTGGTAATTTCTACCGATTTTGAATGAGGAAACTCTGCTTCATATTGTTTTTTATAGCTCCATTTGTTGGGCGCACTCAATTTACTGTTGGTATTAAAATAGGCGGCTTAGCCTTTCATCAACAAGAAGTAAATCCGAATTATTACAGCTGGAGTATTGACAAAAAAGGGCGTTGGGTCGGATATTTAGGTGTTTCACTCACGGCCGGTTATCAATTTAACCGTTATTTGGGTGTAAAAGTGATTCAAACTATAATGCCATACGACTGCGCCGGTAAATTTGCTGGAATTACGCATTTAGGCATTGATTTACATGACCGAATTGTGGGTTTTAAGAATGAAAAACACCGCTTTAGTGCAACATTCGGTCCCATGTTCTATTACCGCAAAAATTGGAATGAGGTTCCAACATATTATATAGATGAAGGGTTTATGAAAACGGCCAAGAATAAAGCCTGGGAACGCAAATTCATTTGGTACGGCGGTCAAATTCAATATGACTATTATTACAACGAAAAACAAGCGGTTTCAACTAATTTTTTACCCGGTTTCCCTTATATATATACGTTTATGACGGGGGTGCAGACGGAAGTGGAGTAAAATTTCAATTTTCAAATTGTACATCCCAAATAGGAAATCTCAATTTCCAAAATTCAAATCCCAATTTTAAAATACTAAACGACTTAAGACCCTTCGACTAGCTAATAAGGACGAGATACTCTCGACTAGTTATAATTGATTAGCTACTAATTAATTACAAACGTTTTGCCCATTGGTCCAATTTGAATTTCATCATGATCTGCAAGCCAACGCAGGTTTTCAATAATAATAGCTCTTGAATGATTGGGTAGTGCAGAAATCAACTCGCTAATTATAATTTTGTCATGATCATCTATTAAATCAATAGCCGCTTTCTTAATGATTTTCCGCAAATTTTTTGCCTCGCTTTTATCAAATAAACAGCTGCTGCATTTACCGCAGGATTCTGTTTCTGTTTCTCCAAAGTATTGAAGCAACAGCTCACTCTTACACCTATCTGAGGTAAGGAAATGAATCATGGCTTCCAATTTGTTTTCGGCAATCTTTTTACGATCCAAGTAAAATTTTGGAGAAATTGATAGGTTGTTGTCGGCTAATCGCTCTGTGACATAGATAACAAATGGGAGATCGGATTTTGGAATATAATCTACCAATTCAAGTTGCATCATATATTCCAGCTTTGCTCTTATTTCAGCTATAGTTAATCCTGTTTTACTTGAAATTTTAAATTCGTTGATTCGGACATATTCATCAAAAATCCCCATCTCAGTGCGCAGTATAAATTGGAGGAGTTTATTTAATGTTTTGTCTTTAACTTGGTAACTATACAAATCCTTATTGTTTGCTAAAACTTTCAACTGACTCGGCTGCTTATAATTATCACTTAGCTTAATGAATTCGCAGAGTTCAAGAAATTTTAAGGAGTTGTAGACTACCAATATATTAAAGTCATATTTGTCTGCAAATTGAGCAATATTTATCGGGAATCGTTCTTCTAAGCCCGAACCAATTGCTAACTGCAGGTGACTTCCTAAAGCATTGTAAATGCGTTTAATGGTTTCAATTGGAGGATATTTTAATGCAACGTTTTCCTTCAGCTTTTGAATGTCATCTGGTTCATAAAACAATTGGGCTGTTGCAGCTTTTCCATCTCTCCCAGCTCGACCAGCTTCTTGAAAATAAGCCTCAATACTTGCGGGGATGTCATGATGGAGTACAAAACGCACATCTGCTTTGTCAATCCCCATTCCAAAAGCATTTGTAGCCACCATTATTTTAGTTTCACCTTTGGTCCAGCTCTTTTGTTTGTTGAGGCGCTCTTCATAGTCTAATCCTGCGTGGTAATAGTCAACGGAAAAATTCTGGTCATTTAATTTTATGAACAGTTCTTTTACTTTTCGCCGAGTCGAACAATATATAATTCCAGAATCGCTGATTGAGTTTAATCTACCTAATGCGGTAATTATTCGGTTGTATTTGTTATTGGTGCCAAAGGTATTGTAGACTAAATTTTTGCGCTCGAATGATTTTTGAATGACATTCAATTCCTTAAACTCCAGTTTTTCTTGAATGTCAATCACGACATCAGGCGTTGCTGTTGCTGTTAATGCCAGAATAGGGATATTGGGTTGCAGTTTTCGAATATCAGTAATTGAAAGATAACTAGGTCTAAAATCATATCCCCATTGCGATATGCAGTGCGCCTCATCTACCGCAATTAAATTGATCTTCATTTTTGCAAATCGAACTTGAAATAAGCGGGTTTTTAATCTTTCAGGAGAGACGTATAAAAATTTTATGGGTCCATAAATAGCATTGTCAAGCGTGATGTCAATTTGTTTTTTTGACATGCTAGAATTAATGGCTACTGCATTTATTCCTCTTGATTTTAAGTTGGTCACTTGGTCTTCCATTAATGCAATGAGCGGCGAAATCACCAAGCAAACACCGTCTTTCATCATCCCTGGGACCTGATAACATAGAGATTTACCCCCGCCCGTAGGAAGCAAGGCAAGACAATCCTTTCCTTCTAGAGACGCGTTTATTATTTCCAGTTGTTTAGCTCTGAAAGCATCAAAATTCCAATAGGCTTTTAATATTTCTTGAGGAGTTTGCACTGCAGTTGAAAGTTCTGAATGATATGTTCGTCAATTAAAGTGTAAAGACGAAAATAGATAAAGTAATCTGCTTTGTGGATAAAACGTGTTTTAATTCTTGACAAAACAATATTAAATAACTATCTTCGCGCAGCATTAAAATTGGACAATTATGGCTACAGATACTGTAAATATTAAGATTACGAAAGTTGAAGAGTCAAGAATCAATACTGTTGATTTTAATAACTTACCATTCGGGAAGTTTTTTTCAGATCATATGTTTGAAATGGATTTTGCAGATGGAAAATGGCAGACTCCCACGATTGTACCATTCGCAAATTTAAGTTTACATCCTGCTACCTCGGCTATTCATTACGGACAATCCATTTTTGAAGGCTTAAAGGCCCAAAAGGGTGAAAACGGTGAAGTATTGATTTTTAGACCAGATATGAATGCTAAAAGATTCAATCAATCTGCTTTAAGAATGTCCATGGAACCGATTCCTGAAGAGTTGTTTTTAGAGGGCTTAAAAGCTTTATTAGATTTAGATAGAGATTGGGTCTCAGCGAAAGAAGGTCAATCATTATACATTCGTCCGTTCATGTTTGCAACTGATGATTACGTTGGTATTCGTCCATCAGAAAAGTATAAGTTTGTAATTATCACCTCTCCAGTTGGAGCTTATTATTCTGAGCCAGTTCCAGTAAAAATTGAAACATATTATACGCGTGCAGCTCAAGGTGGAGTTGGGAAAGCAAAAGCTGCGGGAAATTATGCTGCTTCATTGTATCCAGCAAAATTGGCTGCAGAAGAAGGGTATCGTCAATTAATTTGGACGGATGCTAAAACGCATGAGTATATTGAAGAGGCCGGAACAATGAATGTTGTTTTCGTAATTAACGATACCGTGATCACACCATCTGAGGAGAATGATACCATTTTGCAAGGAATTACCAAAAAAAGTGTGCTTCAAATTGCGAGAGAATGGGGTTATACAGTAGAAGAACGAAAGATTACGGTAGCTGAAATTATTGAAGCTTTAAAAGCAGGCACTGTTCAAGATGCATTTGGCGCTGGCACTGCCGCTACAATTGCACACATTAGCTTGATTGGTTTTGAAGGGGTGAATTACGATTTACCTCCTGTTGAAACAAGAGTGCTTTCTAATCGCATAAAAAATCATATTACGGGCTATAAAAAAGGACGTGTTGAAGACAAGTACAATTGGTTAATGAGAGTTTAATCAAAATAGTAGTATAGAATATAAAAAAGGTTTGGCGATAATTGTCAGGCCTTTTTTTATCGGATAAAATGAATAATAAGACAAAAAAATATGGTTTAATCGGTAAAAGTTTGGCGCATTCTTTTTCTAAAGGTTATTTCACTCAAAAGTTTGCGGATGATCGTATTGATGCCATTTATGAGAATATCTCTCTATCAAAAATTGAAGCTGTAAGGCCTGTTTTATTAGAAGACTATGCCGGTTGTAACGTGACCATTCCGTATAAAGAGGCTATTATTCCATTTATAGATGAATTGCATGGCGCCGCCGAAATTATTCAAGCGGTCAACACCATTGAGTTCAAAAATGGCAAAACGATTGGGCATAATACGGATGTATTTGGCTTTAAGCAAATGATTAAACCTTTTTTAAAATCACATAACGAACGAGCTATGATTATTGGGACAGGTGGTGCAGCTAAGGCGGTAACTTATGTGTTGGAGGAATTGGGTGTTAATGTCATTCACATCTCACGAAATCCGAAAGGAACACATGAATTTGCATATGATGATATCAACGAAAACATGATTAAATTCAACGGCATTATTGTCAATACAACTCCAATTGGTATGTTTCCAAATGTGGATGAAGAGGTGGCAATTCCGTATTCGTTTTTGAATGAAAAACATTTAGCGATAGATTTAATCTATAATCCCGAGGAAACATTATTTTTGAAAAATGCCAAGACTCAAGGGGCTTGGGTGCTTAATGGGTTAACCATGCTGCATCAACAAGCTGAAAAGGCTTGGCAAATTTGGAATAAATAAAAATTCGAATCATGAAAAAATTACTTTTGATAGCAATTGTAGGTTTGTTTCTTGCCGCTTGTGGCGGTGAACGAAGAGAGAACTTTACAACTTTAGATGATGATGGAAATATTATCATTTCAGAAGAGTCAACCACGATTTTAGAGGGAATTCAAGCGGATTATGACAATTGCAAAGCAGCAGAATCAGAAGAACGCGAATGTAATCGCTTCACTGCTGAGGCATTGTGCCGTTTTTATCAAATAGAAGACTTTAAAAAAGGGGAGGAGTATGTGACTTATCGTGAGATAAAGGATGTCGTAACGAAAAATACAGGTTCTTGGCAGCCTATTGGTATTGCAACAAATCAGGAAGATTTGGATAAAGCACAGGAGAATGCAAATAATACGAAGGCGACAATTGCTTTTGACCCAACAAAAACAAATCATGTTGCCATTATTTTGCCTGGCAGTACCACAAAGTCGAACCAATGGGGAATGGATGTTCCGAATTCTGCGAGTTTCTTTGTCCACAAGTCCGAATCTTATGTTAACAAAGGGTTGAGTTATTCATTTTCTAAACCTAAAGGCATTATTCTCTATACCAAAAAATAGTATCAGCACTTCTCCACATAATTTAGTTGTAATACTTGGCCCAACAGCGAGTGGTAAAACAACTTTGGCCTGTCAGTTAGCACTAGACCATGATGGCGAGATTATTAGTGCTGATTCACGCCAAGTTTATAAAGAAATGGATATTGGAACGGGGAAAGACTTGGATGAATATATCCTGAACAATCAAGAAATTCCTTACCATTTAATTGATATTAAGGCACCAGGTTACAAGTACAATATTGCAGAGTTTCAGCAGGATTTCATTGAAGCTGTTAATCTGATTCAAAGTCGCAATAAGTTGCCTATTCTGTGCGGCGGTAGCGGACTTTATATTGAAACGGCTTTACGCGGAAATTCATTTCTAGGAATCCCGACGGATGAAGCACTGTGGAGTCGATTAAAAGCTGTGTCAGATGCTAAACTTGAAGCCGAATATCAAATTATAGATGCGGGTATACAATCTAAATTAAATGCTTTAACCAAGGCCAGAAGAATTAGAGCGATTGAGATCTCCAATTATTTAAAAGCCAACCCCAATTGGAAACCAACCGTTTTGCCAAACCTAAATCCACTTATAATTGGCGTTGAAATTGACCGGGATTTAAGGCGTGAGAAGATTACTCGGCGCTTAAGCGAGCGGCTCAATAATGGTATGGTTGAAGAAGTAGAGGCACTGCTTAAAAACGGCCTGTCACATTCCGATTTAGCCTATTACGGACTCGAATACAAATGGATTGGTAAATATTTGGAAGGTGAAATATCCAAACGGGTTTTATTTGAAGGTTTGAACACAGCTATTCATCAGTTCGCCAAACGGCAAATGACTTGGTTCCGGCGTATGGAAAAAAATGACTATCTCATTCATTGGATAGATTCCAAAACCCCGCTGGATGAAAAATTGAGGCAAATTGACGCCTTACTGAACGTCTAATCTTTTTTTAGCTTTTTCTTATCTCCAAAAGTGTAGTGCAAGGATAGTCCGATTTGATGTTCGAAATGCATTGTTTTATAAATAAGACGGTGAGTAAACAAAAGATGGACGATAATCTAAGCCCAATACGAGAGGAATATTTTTATGATTGAAGTCATATTCTAACCCGATAGTTGGTCCTACAGTAAAATTGTGATGATATAATTTTGCATCATTTTCTTTTAGCACCGAGAAATCATATTTTGCCCCCGCACCTAAATACCAATTTAAACCGCTCTTTATATTCCAAACATGCTGATAATAAATAGAAGTGCTTAATCTTTTATATTCAAATAAATCGAACCCGTTTTGCCGATAACCAAGCCCAAGTTGTATACGATTATTATCGTTTAAACCGAGTTGATATGAAAAAGAGTTGTTGAATCGCCCTCCTCTAAAGCTTGATTGCAGTCCGATTCCATTTTTATGTACTTGGGCATTGCCATTATATGAATAGCATAAGAGAGCAGCTGCAATAACCATGATTTTTTTCATAATACTTGTTTTAGTTTTAAGTAAGACAGGTTATGTTACAGGTCTACTACAGCCAGACTTGATATAAAGGGTTCAATTATGTTTTTTTAACTTTTAGGATAAAAAAAGAGGCGCGAACATATTATGTCAACGCCTCTATAATGTTAATGTTTCTTTTAGCTATTAGAATGTATATTTCAATGAAATTGCCGCACCGTATCCAAATCCCGAAGCATTCCCAAAGCCCCACATAGGTCGTGAATCAAGCCCCAATAAAAGCGGTGCGCCTAATTCTTGGAAATCATATTCAATTCCAACTTGACCGCCAATCCCGAGGGTTATTCCACTTGGCTCACTACCACTACTATCGTTCCAGAAACCAATACGGGCGCCAGGTCCTAAATACCAATTAAATCCATCTTCTATATTCCAAACCCAATGATAGATGCCTGCTAAAACGAAATGTCTTTTTTTACTTCCAATGGTATTCAATGACCGAAAACCTAAATCTAATTCTAAACGGTTAACGTCACCAAAGCCATGCTGATACGATATTTCACCTCCAGCTCCATTGTTTCCTAATCCTCCTCTAAACCCAATTGCGTGAGGGTTGACTTGGGCTTGTCCTGAATACGTAAAGCCTATTATTAGAGTACAAATAAGTGCTACCTTTTTCATCTTTAATTTTTTATTCAAATATAGTTATGCCATTAATAACTAGACAAGTTTACAGATGAAAAAATGATTTTTTTCGATTAAAGTATTACTTTATTACAATGCGCTCAATGCTTCTACCTTCCTCTGTAACTAATTCCACAAAGTAAGTGCCAGCGGCATTTTCAGTCAAATCAAGTTGAATTGTATTCGAATTTGAAGCAATTGATGGCATGGCTATTCGACTACTTAAATCATAGATTGTCACTTCAAATGTATTTGTGTTTTCAACTAAAATCGTGAATTCACCGTTAGAAGGGTTAGGGTAGATCTCAATTCCAAATTCGTATTCTTGAATAGATAATTGTGAGTTAACTGCCATATTTTCTTCAACGTGTACACAACCGTTTCCATCTGTAATTGTAACTTCATATGTTCCTGCGTCTAATCCAGTGACGTCTTGATCGGCACTTGTAAAACCACCTGGTCCATCCCAATCATACGAAAAACTCGGGGTACCGCCAATTACAGTAATATTAATTGCACCGTCGCTCCCCAAAATTTCATCAGTTGTTGAGTACAACGCATCCAATTCAGAGGGTTGCCCAATGCTCACATAAATATTGTCTTCGCAACCTGCATCATCAATCACCAATACTGCATAGTCTCCAGCATCTAGGCCTGTGAAAAGACCAGAAGCTTCAGGACCGTCTCCAATATCATAAGTGAATGGTCCATCTCCACCAGTAACTGATACCTCAACTTCACCAGATGCTTCACCAAAACAAAGTGCGTCGCTTGGGTCGCTACTAATTGATCCTTCGCAATCTTCACCACCAGCGTCCATTCCGTCATTTGTTGTGGCATCTCCACAAGCACCTGGTGCTAAAAAAGTACTAGCTCCTAAGCCCCATGACACGCCAAATCTTCCGTAATAATCAAAGGCGTCATTGTCATCTGTTCCATCTCCGCCGCCGCAAGCAGCTGCTCCGCCATATAACTGACCAATTATTCTTCCATCTTGATCAAACAAAGGTGATCCTGATGATCCAGGTTCTGTAACACCTTGATCCCAATCATCAATCCACCAAACCTGAGCGCCTCCTGTTGCATCATGGTAAGGATCGTTGTCTTCTCTGCATATTTTCTTTAAATCTCCAATTGGATGATGAATTCCTGTTGCTTCTGTTACCGTTTCATCATCTGAATTGTCCCAGCCTGCATAAAAAACTTCCCATTCTTCAGCTTCATCCTCAGTCATGTTATCAATTTCTAATAAAGCGAAATCTGATCCACCCGAGTTTGCTAATACCGTTGCTCCATTTGCCGTTTGATCGTAAGGTGATCCGGGGTCAGTGCTGCCTGCAACTGTGGCACAAGATTCGGTTCCTATTGGGCTGTCCCAATTAAATCTAAAAGACCAGTTGGCGGTTGAACCACCTAGACAGTGATTTGCGGTTAAAAATAAAAAGCGACCATTTTCACAGGTATTATTAACTAACGATCCAGTACAGATCCCGTTCCCGCTTACTACAATCATTGCGACAGATCGTATTTGATCGGCCCAATCATCTCCCAAGGGACAATTCACATCTATATTACAATTACCAGAATCGTTTAATCCTTTTTCAAGTTTTTTTTGAATGCGATCTAAACTTCGGTAACCATGAATTACATTTGAAATTGTAAAGCTACCTTCTCCCATAACCGCTGTTGGTTCAAAATATTCTACAATAATAGATTCTCCATGAATTAATTCAGTTCCTAATTCACGCTCCATGCGATTGTTTTTCGACGTATAAGCTCCTATTTTATTAGAACGCTCAAAATCATAGAAATAAAGTGTAGCTCCTTCAGGCAAATAAAAATCGGATAGTAATAGATTAATGGTTTGTGCATTGGGACATTCAATTAACGTGCGCCAAATACGACCTTCATCAACCGGGGTCCAAGCTCCTGCATTTTCTAAGGAGATATTGGCGTCATACTTATAGCCAAATCGCCAAGGTTGGTCTTTGCGCACATCATTTAGTGCGTCTTCTGCATCAATTGCATCCTGATCATAAGCCTCCATTATTATGGCATCAGGTAAAGGAATGTCATTGAGTTCAGCTGACCAACCGTAACATTTTAAATTTTTTTCTGTTTGCGCCATTAATTGTCCACAAAAAGGGAGCATTACCAGCAAGAGGTATATTTTTTTCATGTTAACTATTTTAAGGTGTACTAAAATTAACCGTTTTATTCTGAATACAGGCATTTTTTAACACGTTAAATTCGTCAATTCCATAATTCCTAAATCCATTTTATTGGTTAAATTATATGCACAGAAGCGATAGAATTGAAGGAGTGGCAGAATTTTTGATATCTTCGTATCGAAAACGTTAAACTCTTGAAATGACAAAATTTTTTGCCCTTCTATTAATAGCATTTATTGCTGTCCCTACTTTAACTTTTGCGCAAAAGCCAAATAAGCGAGTAAGGGATCGTCCATTAACCAATCAAGAAATTTGGAGCGGTCGGTTCACTCCTGAATATGTCTATGCTGTGCGCTCAATGAATGACGGTGAACATTTCTCTGCCCAAGAAGATGAAAAAATCATTAAATATAGCTATGCTGACTTCGATAATGCGATCGGAACTATTTATGATGGAGCAAGCCATAGTTTAGAGTTTAGCAACTATTTTTTCAATGCTGATGAAACTAAAATATTGGTCACAACTGAAAGCACTAAAATTTATAGAAGAAGCTTTACCGCTAACTATTATGTGGTGGATTTAACGACGAACAAAGCCACTCCATTATTTGAAGATGGACCGCAAATGTTGGCTGATTTCTCGCCTGATGGATCAAAAGTAGCGTTTGTATTTGAAAACAATATATACATTAAGAATTTGGCAGATAATAGCATTACTCAAGTAACGGATGATGGCAAACAAAATGCGATTATTAATGGATCCTCAGATTGGGTATATGAAGAAGAATTTTCAGTAACTAAAGCTTTTTATTGGTCACCTCTTGGAACCAAAATAGCATATTTAAAGTTTGATGAGCGTGAGGTTACAGACTTCACCATGGATTACTACAGAGGAGGAACTTATCCAACACCATACACCTTTAAATACCCCAAGGCTGGTGAAGACAACTCAAAATTAAGCCTCTTTGTTTATACATTAGAAGGTGAAAAATCATCAGAAGTAAATATTGGTGACTATGAATATGTTCCAAGAATGACTTGGACAAATGATGACAATAAGTTGATATTTTTAGTCATGAATAGACATCAAAATGAATTAAGTTATGTGATGTCTAATATTGATGGAAGTGGCGAAGCCGAAGGTAAAGTGTTTTATACTGATAAAAGCGATACTTATGTTGAAGTAGATGACAATTTGATTTTTCTTGAAGATGGAGAATCTTTTTTAAGAACAAGCGAAAAAAGTGGTTATAGACATATCTATCAAGTTGGATTTGACGGAACTGAAAAGGC